>SAMEA3387510__coassemble_1344_pt1 | contig 282766 bp, 252 predicted proteins | sample SAMEA3387510__metabat2_high_PE_010 | metagenome-assembled genome bin SAMEA3387510 (sample SAMEA3387510) | Felis catus | biome: Faeces | place: United Kingdom | collected 2012 | reverse complement strand
AGCAGCTCATGATGTGCTGCATCGCCTACATCCCGGGCATCGCCTGCTACATATGGGCGCGCGTCGAACAGCGCCAGAAGGTCTTCACCGCGCGTGAGCGTCTTTTGGCCTTCCTCCTCGTCGCAATCGGCATCTTCATGATCGGCTACGTGGCCGCTAACGGCATCCTGTAGACAAGGCCCCTCGTCTCCCCCTATGCCCCGCCGAAGGCACCGCTCATCTGATTGGCGGTGATCGCGGGGGCGGAGCGCAGGCTTTCGAGGTAGCATAAGGCTGGATTCGTGCACCATGGCACGCGGCTCTCATAGGAGGAAGCAATGGGCTTTTTCAGCAAGATCAAGGGCGTGACCCACAACGTCGAGGACGTCGAGACCCCCGTCCCGGCGATGTTCGCCACCCGCAACGACACCGTCTACGCCCCCATCTCGGGCATGCTCGTGAGCCAGAAGGAGATCAACGACGAGGTCATCTCCCAGGGCCTGCTCGGCCAGGGCTATGGCGTCCTGCCCGTGGGCAACGTGGTGTACGCCCCGGTCAACGGGCGCGTCGACGTCGTGACGGTCACCAACCACGCCATCGGCATCCTCACCGACAACGGCGCCAAGGTGCTCGTGCACGTGGGTCTCGACACCATCAAGATGGACGGCAAGGGCTTCAAGCGCTATGTGGAGGCGGGCGACATCGTGGCCGCCGGCCAGCCGATCCTGACGTTCGATGGCGAGGCCATCAAGGCCGCGGGCCACGACGACGTGGTGACCTGCGTGGTGAGCAACCCGCAGGACTTCGATTCCATCGAGCTCACCGGCTCGTCCAACACCCTGCTCGGCGGCCGCCCGCTCGTCAAGGTGGGCGATCCCCTCATGGTGACGAAGTAACCCCCGCGCCCCAACACCCGCGCAGACATGCGCGTGCGAAGCGGCGCTCACGACAACGACCCCGATAGACCGTGCCCCGAAGGGCCTGAAAGCCCTTTGGGGCACGGTCCTTTCATGCGGCGAAGATCGCCCCCTCCCGAGCCCCGTCACCCGGGTACGCGACGACACACACGACGCGCTGACGCCCGGGCGCCCTACCGATTCTCGATGCTGCCGATGTTCTTGAGCTCGATGGAGATCAGGCCGTTCGGCTCGTTGACGAACTGCACGTACTGGGAGTCCTTGAGCATCTCGGCGGGAAAGCTGATCTCGATGCCCGTGTCGGTGCGGATCTTGTGGTTGCGCACGGGGGCGCGCTCCACCACGGCACGCTCGACCGGCACGCGCTCGGGTAGGCGCTCCTCACGCACGCGCTCCTCCACGCGCTCCTTGAGCACCGGCTCGTCCTCGAAGATCTCCTCCGCGATATCCCACGGGGCGATCTCCTCGTCGGCCTCGACCACCTCGGCGACGGCGGCCTTCGCCTTGGCGAGCGCCACGGCCGTGTTGGCGCCGTGCTCCTCGGCGACCTCCTCGACGATGCGCGTCACGGTCTCGATGACCTCCTTGCCCGACACGCCCGCCTCGCACTGGAGCAGGCCCTCGGGGATGATCATCGTGTCCTCGCCCATGATCTTGCGCTGCTTGTCCACGTAAAACGCCTCCATGGAGCTCGCGCGGACCAGGGCGTAGGAGCTGACCTTCTGCGAGGGGGCGGGCAGGATCGCGTAGCGCTTGGCGATGTCGTTGCGCACCTCGCCGGCCTCGCGCGCAACCTCGTGCATGAAGGCGGTGCGGCTCGCCATGAGCAGGACCGCGAACCAGCGCACGTCCTCGTCGTCCTCGAAGTCGGCCACGAGCACGTCGGTGGACTCGAGCTTGTCGGCCTTGGCGAGCTCGGCGCCGAAGAACTCCGCGATTTGCTGGGAGAGGTCCACAAACTCGCGCTCGCCGAAGAAATACCCCTTGAGCTCGCCGGCAAACGCGCTGTCCTCGGCAAAACTCGCGCGGCGGTTGTCCACGCTCGTGCGGGCGCGACGCAGGTGAGAGGTCACGAACGAGCGCACCGCGCGCGTATCGAAGTCGAGCTCGCGCTCGCTCATGACGTTGACGGCGGAGTCGAAGTCGAGGATATGCAAGATGGCGTGGTTGATCTTCATGCGGTCGGGCTCCCTTTGACGTCGTTCGAACGCTCGCCATTATACCCGTGGGCGCATGTGCGGCGGGCTTGGTGACAAAGTCACAGACAGCGGCCGCGCGGATGCGTATCGTAAGCATCGACAAGGAACGTCGCCCGCATACAAGGCGGACGCACCAGAAAGGTTCGACCCATGTCATTGTTCTCCAGCTTCTTTGGGCCCAACATCAACGAGCTCGCCGCGCAGGCGCGCGACACGCCTGGCAGCATCGTGATCGACGTCCGTACGCCCGACGAGTATCGCGAGGGGCATATCGAGGGCGCTCTGAGCGTGCCCCTCGTCTCGGTCCCCGCCACCGCCGCGCAGCGCCTGCCCAACAAGAACGCACCCATCTACGCCTACTGCCTCTCCGGCGCGCGCAGCGCCCAGGCGTGTCGCGAGCTCGAGCGTCAGGGCTACTCCAACGCCGTCAACATGGGCGGCATCGGCAACTGGAGCGGTCCTCTGGCGCGCTAACGCGCAGCCACGCGCCCGCCTCAATCCAAACGAGAGGATTTGACCATGAAAGTCGTCATCATCGGCGGAGTCGCCGGAGGAGCCTCCGCCGCCGCCCGCCTGCGCCGCCTGGACGAGCACGCCCAGATCGTCATGATCGAGCGCTCCGGCTACGTGAGCTACGCCAACTGCGGCCTGCCGTACTACATCGGCGGCACCATCACCGACCGCTCCAAGCTCACGCTGCAGACGCCCGAGAGCTTCCGTGCGCGCTTCGACATCGACGTGCGCGTGCGCCAGGAGGCCATCACCATCGACCTCGAGGCCCGCACCGTCACCGTTCGCCGGCTCGATGATGGCAGCGAGTACATCGAGGGCTACGACAAGCTCATCCTCTCCCCCGGCGCGCGCCCGGTCATGCCGGGGCTGCCCGGCGAGGACGGCGAGCGCCTGTTCACGCTGCGCACCGTCGAGGACACCTACCGCATCGCCGACTTCGTCGAGCGCGAGCGGCCGGGGCGCGTCACCGTGGTGGGCGCGGGCTTCATCGGCCTCGAGATGGCCGAGAACCTCCGCGAGCGCGGGCTCGAGGTGACCGTGGTGCAGCGCGGCGACCACGTCCTGCCGATTTTCGATGCCGACATGGCGGCCCTGCTCCACAACCACCTGCGCGAGCACGGCGTCGAGCTCCTGCTCAACGCCAACGTCACCGGCTTCGCCGAGCACGACGGCGTGGTCGCCACCTCGCTCGCGGACGGTCGCGTCATCGAGTCCGACATGGTCATTGCAGGGCGCCGGCCACGGCTGCGCGGGCGTCGTCTTTGTGAAGGCAGGGCGCCTGCGTGCGTTCATGATCTCGGAGCAGGGTCGCGAGGTCACGTTGTTCCACGTGGGCCCAGGCGAATGCTGTGTGCTCGCCGCCTCGTGCATCCTGCCCATGATCACGTTCGACATCGCCCTCGACGCCGCCGAGGACTCCGATCTGCTCGTCATCGACTCCCAGACGTTCGGCGCGCTCGCCCAGGACAACATCCACGCCGAGGCCTTCACCTACCGCCAAGCGACCGAGCGCTTCAGCGACTGCATGTGGGTCATGCAGCAGGTGCTCTTCATGGGACTTGACGCCCGCCTCGCCATCTGGCTGCTCGACGAGGCCGCCCGCGGCGGGAGCCCGCGCATCGCCGCCACGCACGACGAGATCGCGCGGCATCTGGGATCGGCGCGCGAGGCCGTGAGCCGCATGCTCAAGTATTTCGCCCGCGAGGGGCTGGTGCGGCTGTCGCGCGGGGCGGTCGAGATAGTGGACGCCCGCCGGCTCCGGCAACTCACGGCGTAGCGGGCAAGACGCGCCCTGCGCGTCGACTACCCCTCGTCCTCCGCACCCGGCGCGCCGGAGCCCAGCAGGGGCCGCGCGCTCTTGATGGTGTCGATCAGGCCGCTCGCCGCGCCGCCCACCTTCTCCACGGTCGCGGTGCGCGCAAACGAGCGGATCACATCCTTGACGAACTGCTGCAGATCCGGATCGAGCCCGTCGATCGCCTCGAGCATGAGCGGGGCGTTCGTCTTGATGTCCGCCATGATGTCCGAGAATCGGCTCGCGCCCGTCACGCCGATCACGTCGAAGAGAGCATCGACGAACCGGCCGCGCTCGGCGAGGGAGTATTTGTCCATCCACGCGTCGAGCGTCGAATCGAAGAACCGTGAGGATGCGGTAAAGCCGTCGGCCGCAACGAACGTCGCCGCCCGAACATCGACCTCCCACAAGAAGGGGTTGTGCTGGAACAGGGAGAACCCCTCGCTCTCCACGATGACGGGCGCGAAGTCGGGCGACTCGGAGAGCACCGCGCCGATCATGGTCGATTTGGGCACGGTCTTCTCCATGATCGGCATGACGCGGCGATAGGGCTCACCGGCGCAAAACGCACGGTGGAAGCCGGGGCCGTCATGCGAGAACACGCGCCGCACGCGCGAGCGTACCTGCTCAGAGCACATGGCGACCGCATACACGGCCAGGTTGCCGCCCTTTGAGTGTCCGCCCACGTATAAGGGGCCGCTCGTCGTGGCTGCGACCTCCTCCAAGTAGGCCGCGGCCTCCTCCTGAGCCGGCACGGGGCTCAGAAACGTCATGTTGAAGTCCTCTTTCCACCCCACCACGGTGGAATCGGTCCCGCGAAACGCAACGTACGACGTCCCGTCGGGCAGGCGGAAGGTCATCGCCGCGAACTGCTCCTCACTCACCTTGTCGGTCTTGAAGCGAAAGTCCGTAAGCCGCGCGCAGCGAAAGCGCGGGCTCGCGCAGACGGCGAACAGCAGGTCGCGGCTGCCCTGGACGTCCCAGGTCGAGCCGAACATCTCATCGAAGTCCTCGGCGCGCAGCAACTCGTGCAGGGCGATGCCGCGCACCGTGCAGGCGCGGTCGTGCGCGGTGGTGAGATGGGTGTAGGCGAGCCAGGAGAACACCAGGCTGTCGATGGAACAAAAGGGCCGCTCGGCGAACGGCTCCATCCGCTCGCGCGCATATGCGAGAAAATTCCCCGTCTCACGCGTATCCCGAGATTCCCGAGACTTGAGAACCCGCGCGACCTTCTCCTCGACCATGCACCCACGCCTTTCCTGTGCCGATGTACTGCTCATTGTAATGCGCCGAGGGGCAGCCGACCCGCACCGCGCGCGATGTGTTGAGAATACAGACGGTCGTCTTCATGATGCCCGTCCGGGCTTTACGCACGGGAAAACCCCGGCCCAGCATGGGAGCTCTCCGCATGCCGGGCCGGGGCCTCACCGGGCGGGCGCGCACGCACGCCCGCGCACGTATTCGCGTATGCGCTAGTCGTTCAGACCGGCCTCGTCGATGATGGCCTTAAGGGCGGCAGCGGACTTCTGGAACTCGGCGTTCTCATCATCGGACAGGGCGACGGGAACGCGCGTCACCACACCGTTGCGACCGATGACGGTCGGCACGGAGATGCACAGGTCGTTGAGTCCGTACTCTCCCACCATGAGGCTGGATACCGGCAGGACCGTGTCCTCATCGCGCATGATGGCGGTGCAAATGCGGCGCACGCTCATGGCGATGCCGTAATAGGTGGCACGCTTCTTCTCGATGATCTCGTAGGCGCTGTTCTTCACGTCGTCGGCGATACGAGCCTCCGCGGCCTTATGGTCAAAATGGCCGTGCAGCTCACAGTAATCATTCAGCGGCACGCCGGCAACTGTGGCGCTGGACCAAGCGGCGACCTCGGAATCGCCGTGCTCACCCACGATGTAGGCATGAACGTCGCGCGGATCGACGCTCAGGTGCTCCCCCAACATGTACTTGAGGCGGGCGGTGTCGAGCACGGTGCCCGAACCAATGACCTGGCACTCGGGCAGGCCGCTCATCTTGATGGCGGCGTAGGTGAGCACGTCGACCGGGTTGGACACGATGAGCAGGATGCCGTTGAAGCCGCTCTCGCGAATCTGCGGGATGATGCTGCCGAAGATGGCGACGTTCTTGTTGACGAGGTCGAGACGGGTCTCGCCGGGCTTTTGGGCGGCGCCGGCGGTGACCACGATCACGGCGGCGTCGGACACGTCGGAGTAGTCACCGGCGTAGATCTTCATGGGGCTGCCAAAGGACACGCCGTGCGCGATGTCGAGGGCCTCGCCCTCGGCGCGGTTGCGGTCGACGTCGATGAGGACCATCTCGGAGAACAGGCCGCTCTGCATGAGGGCGAAGGCCGAAGAGGAACCGACGAAGCCGCAACCGATGACGGCGACCTTGCGATCGTTCACCATGTGAACACTTCCTTTCTGCCGCCAACCGTGCGCAGGCGGCTTGTACCTATGCCTGATGGCATTTCACGGATTAATTGCCTACGTTCGCCGAATTAATCCTTGTATTAGTTGGTAGGCTCGATTATAGGGCATGCGACAGGTGAAACCTAGCCGAAAATACCCGCCTTCTCAATTGCCGCCACCGCCTCGGCGAGACCGGCGGGCGGCAGCACGAGCGCCATGCGGACATAGCCCTCGCCGTGCGGCCCAAAACTCGCCCCCGGGGTGACGATGACGCCCGCGCGCTCCATGAGCTCCTCGCAAAACGCCATGGAGTCGGTGCGCCCGCCCGGCAGCTTGACCCACACGAACATCGAGCCGTGCGCGTTGGGGCGCTGCCACCCCAGGCGCTCCAGGCCGTCGCACAAGGCGTCGCGGCGCTCCTGATACTTGAGGCGCTGCTCCTCGACCTGATCGAGCGGGCCCTCGAGCGCGGCGATCGCGGCCTTTTGGATGGGCATGAACATGCCGAAGTCGATCTGGCTGCGGAGCTTGGTAAAGGCGGCAACCACGTCAGCGCGTCCCACCAAAAAACCGATGCGCGCACCCGTGACGTTGAAGGACTTGGAGAGCGAGAAGAACTCGACGCCCACCTCAAGCGCACCGGGATGCGCCAGAAAGCTGCCGCCGGCGGGGCCGTCGAACACGATGTCCGAATAGGCGTTGTCGTGCACGATGAGCAGGTCGTGCTCACGGGCGAACGCGATGATCTCGTCGTAGAGGGCGTCGTTGCCCACCGACCCCACGGGGTTCGCCGGCAGCGACACGATCATGTACTTGGCACGGTCGGCGACGGCCGGGTCGATACCCGCCACATGGGGCAAAAAGCCGTGCTCGGCATCGAGCGGGTAATAGGCGAGCTCGGCGTCGGCGATCTTGGCGCCGGCCTCGAACACGGGGTAGCACGGGTCGGGCACGAGGATCGTGTCGCCGGGGTTGAGCAGGGCGAGGCCCAGGTGCCCCACGCCCTCCTGCGTGCCGTTGCACGACGCCACCATGTTGGGTGTGATGCCCTCCACGCCAAAGCGGCGGGCATAGTAATCGCACACCGCCTGCTTGAGCTCGGGCAGGTCGCGCAGGGAGTACTTCCACATCTGCGGGTCGGCCGCCGCGCTCGTGAGCGCCTCGACCACATGCGGGTACGGGGCGAAGTCGGGGGTGCCCACCGAGAGGTTGTAGATGGTGCGCCCCTGCTCCTCGAGCGCCACGCGCCGGGCGTTGAGGGAGGAGAACACCTCCGCGCCGAAGCGGTCGAGCCTATCTGCGAATTCCATATCGGACCTTTCTCTCAATGCGCGAACGCGTCCATTATGGCACGCCCGGGGCGAGCGGGATGAAACAGGTTCAAGGGCGCGGGGGCGTCCGCAAGACGGGCCCTACCCTTCCGCACCTCCCGGAGCCGCCCATAGGACGACGTTGGAACCCGGAAGGTACTCGAGCTGCAGCGATGCGGCGGACACGTCGCGAAAATGCTCGTAGAACCCCCTATCGACGACGCTGTAGAAGGACTCGCCCTCGCGCGTGGTCCCCGACAGCGAGTAATTGCCCTTGCGGCTGCGGCTCACCTCGAACTCGACGAGCTCGGTGTTGCTCGGATGCCATGCGCCGGACGCATCGATGAGCGGCAAGATGCCGAACGCCCAGAAAATACCAACGCCCAAAAGGAGCGAGGACGGCGCCGCGAGGCAGCGCATGAGGCACCCCTCCCCCAGCCCCGGACGCTTGCCGTCCGCATCCGGCACCGAGCGCTCAAACATCAAGTGCAGGCCGATATACAGGAAGAAGACGCCGACGACAAGACCGAAGGGAGCCCCGCCGACCCGCAAAAGCACCGCGATCCATCCCGTCTCGATACCGGACATCATACGGATGAAGACCGTAAGCAGGCTCAAGCCGCACACGGCGACGGCGATGCGAGGGGCGATCTTCTTGAACGGACGGGGCGCGAGGCGCTGAACGCGGGTATAGAGGTACGTCGCCGGCTCGATCCGACCATCCGCGTAGACACCGTCCGGTCCCAGCGGCGAGGTCTCCACGTCGCAAGCGTCGTGGAGAGCCTCGAGCACCCTGTCCTCATCATGGCGTTCGTCCATCACAAGCCCCCTCAAATCCCCCTTGTCGCCTCGATCACGCGCTCAGGCTGTCGATCTCCTCGAGCCAAAGGGCCGCGCTCGCGTCGCTCGGCATGCGCCAGTCGCCGCGCGGGCTCACGGAGACCGATCCCACCTTGGGCCCGTCCGGCAGGCAGCTGCGCTTGAACTGCTGGGCGAAGAAGCGCCGGTAGAAGGTGCGCAGCCAATACAGGATCGTGGCTGGCGCGTAGGCGGGAGCGCCCTCGCCTTCGGGCTTTGCGAACGCGCGGCACGCCATGCGGTAGATCTTGCCCGGGGCGAACCCATGGCGCATCATGTGGTAGAGGAAGAAGTCGTGCAGCTCGTAGGGGCCGACGAGCTCCTCGGTGCACTGCGCGATCTGGCCGTCGCCCGTCGGCGGCAAGAGCTCCGGCGAGACGGGGGTGGCGAGCACGTCGCGCAGGGTCGTCGCGGTCTCGCCGCCGAAGACGTCGGCCGCGTAGGCCACGAGATGGCGCACGAGTGTCTTGGGCACACCCGCGTTGACGCCGTACATGCTCATGTGGTCGGCGTTGTACGTGGCCCATCCGAGGGCGAGCTCGGACAGGTCGCCCGTGCCGATGACGAAGCCGCCGACCTCGTTGGAGAGGTCCATGAGGATCTGGGTGCGCTCGCGCGCCTGGGCGTTCTCGTAGGTCACGTCGGTCACGCTCGGGTCGTGCCCGATGTCGGCGAAGTGGCGACTCACCGCCTCGCCGATGGTGATGGTGCGGAAGTCGACGCCCAGGTGCTCGGCCAGGCGTTCGGCGTTGGACTTGGTGCGGCTCGTGGTGCCAAAGCCGGGCATGGACACGGCGTGGATGCCGGAGCGCGGCAGACCCAGCGCGTCGAAGGCGCGCACCGTGACGAGCAGGGCGAGCGTGGAGTCGAGCCCACCGGAAAGGCCGATGACCGCATGCTTGGTGAAGGTGTGCGCAAGACGGGTCTTGAGGCCCGCCGCCTGCAGGTTGAAGATGGTCTCGCAGCGCTCGGCGCGCGCCGTCTCGCCCGCGGGCACGAACGGGGTGCGCGGAGCGACGCGCGAGGCATCGAGGGCGGAGCGCATGATGGGATACACGTTCGCGGGGACCAAGCCCATCTCGGCGACCTGCTCCGGGGTCGGTCTGGTCCCGTCATCGTCGACGGCGAACGTGCAGGACATGAAACCCTCCCCCGTCGACATCGCGGGAGCGAGCATGCCGCCCGCGCCGCCGAAGGAGAAAGCAACCTCGCGATGCATCGCAGGCTCCCCCGCCGGGCGCGCCCACGTGTTGGAGCGGCGGCGCTCGGCGACGAGCATGTCGAGGTCCACGTCGGCCACGGCCATATCGCGCGTGAACAACTCGGTGCGTGCGAGCAGGGATCCGTTCTCCGCGATGAGGTTCTCGCCGGCGAAGACGAGGTCCGTGGTGGACTCGCCCTCCCCCGCATTGGCGTACGCGTAGGCGCAGTACAGGCGCGCAGACTGGCCGCGCACGAGGTCCCGGCGGTAGGCGGACTTGCCGATCACCTCGTCGGAGGCGCTGAGGTTCAAGATCGCGGTCGCCCCGCCCTCGAGCGCCATCGCCGTGGAGGGCGGGTTGGGGACCCACAGGTCCTCGCAGATCTCGACGCCGATGACCACGTCCGAGCAGCCCTCGTCGATGCAGCGGTACACGAGGCCCGCGCCGAAGGGAACCGATCGATGGGCGATCGGACGCGTCGTGTAGCACGGGCCAGAAGGCGCCGGGGAAAACCAGCGGCCCTCGTAGAACTCGCGGTAGTTGGGCAGGTGGCTCTTGACGCTCATACCGAGTAGCTGGCCCGCGCAGCAACAGGCGGCGCAGTTGTAGACGCCCGCGTCGTTCGAGTACGGCATGCCCACGGTGAAGAACACGGGCACGGTGCTGGTCTTATCGAGCAGCCAGGCGAGCGCGTTCTCGCACGCGCGCAGGAGGGCGCGGTCGTGGAAGAGGTCGGCGCAGGTGTACCCGGTAAGGCAGAGTTCGGGAAGCACGAGGACGCGCACCCCCTCGTCCGCCGCGCGGCGCACGCACGCGAGGATCGCCTCGGCATTGCCCTTCACGTCGCCCACGCGAATCTGGGGCGTCGCGGCGGCGATGCGGAGGAACCCGTCGCCGGCACCCGCGTCCACCGTGCCATCGCCTGCAAGCTTCAACTCGTCCATGCGAACCTCCCGACCTGTCCTTCAGTTCATACGCGTCTCATTGTACCTGCCCGCAGGGACGAAGGGGTCTCGCGCGCGGCTTGGGACCTTTGGCCCTCGAGACCTAGTCCACGCGCTCCGGCGCGGCCAGCAACGGCCCGGCGACCTTGGTATACACGGCCAGCCAGATCAGCGAGGCGCAAAGCCCGGCGATGACGTCGGACGCGTAGTGGACGCCCAGGTACACGCGGGAGAACCCCACGGCGACGATCGCGATGCACAGCAGGGCGCAGAGCCCCGTGCGCAGGCGCGGGCCGCGAACGCGGTGCCACACGAGCCAGACGAGCAGCCCGAAGAACGCCATGGCCGCCATGGAGTGCCCCGAGGGAAAGCTGAACCCGCCGATGTCGACCAGGCGCAGGGAAACGTCGGGGCGCGGGCGCTGGATGATGAACTTGAGAACCTGGTTGAGGACGGTCGAGCCCACCAGGTTGACCGCGCACAGCGCCCCCACGCCGCGAACACCGCGGGCGCGGGCGCCGAGCGAAATCGCGAAGAGGCAGGCGATGAGCGGGATGGGCGTGACCATGAACGAGATGACTTCCATGATGGGCGTCAGCCATGCGGCACGCACGTGCCCCACCATGAGCGCGATGGCCGCCCGGTCGAGCGTCAAGATCTCACCGGCGAGGACGCGGTTGAGCAGGACGAGGAAGACCAAAAGACACACGGCGCACACCACGAGCCGCCGGTTCTCGACGACCAGCTCGCGCAGGCGCCCAAACAGTGAGGTGCGCGACCGCTCCGCCGTGTCCTCGACCCGCTCTTCCACGTGCCGTTCCCGCATATCCCCCGCCATATGACCTCCGTCGGGCGCATGCCCATCGAACATGTTGTGCCGTTTCCATGGGGCGCATTGTACCCGCATACCGCCCCGAGCAGCGGGCCTTCGCCAAACGCACAGCTCCCTGCGGCATTTGACTTCTGTCCGCACGCACTCGTAGTATCGAACATGGGTTCTAGAAACGTATGTTCGATAGGAGGATGACATGGAGACCTGCACAGGCGGCGCGGGTTTCAGCCAAGCGAACGGGGCGCGCGAAACGGGGCGCGGCGTCCGTCTCCAAGGCGAGCGGGAGCACGGACGTGAGCGCGTCTACATCTGCATCGACCTCAAGACGTTCTACGCCTCCGTCGAGTGCGTGGAACGCGGGCTCGACCCGTTCACGCAAAACCTGGTGGTGGCGGACACCGCGCGCGGCACCTCGACCATCTGCCTGGCCATCACGCCCGCCATGAAGAAACTCGGTGTGCGCAACCGCTGCCGCATCTTCGAGATCCCGCAGAACATCGACTACATCGCCGCCAAGCCCCGCATGCGCCACTACATGGAGATGTCGGCGCGCATATACGGCATCTACCTCGAATACGTGAGCCCGCAGGACATCCACGTGTACTCGATCGACGAGTGCTTCATCGACGCGACCCCCTACCTGCCGCTCTACGGTCTCACCGCGCGGCAGTTCGCCGACGAGCTGCGCGGTACCGTGTTCGCCCGCACGGGCATCACGGCGACCGCCGGCATCGGCCCCAACCTCTTTTTGGCGAAGGTCGCGCTCGACATCACTGCCAAGCACGAGAGCGACGGCATCGGCGTGCTGGACGAGGAGCGCTTCAGGCAAGACGCGTGGAGGCACCGCCCCATCACGGACATCTGGGGGATCGGCCCGGGCATCGCCAGCCGCCTCGCCAAGTACCGCGTCCACGACCTCATGGGCGTTGCGGCCCTGGACGAGCGCATCCTCTACCGCGAGTTCGGCGTGAACGCCGAGTACCTCATCGACCACGCGCATGGCCGGGAGCCCTGCACCATCGCAGAGATCCAGGCGTACCGCCCCCAGGCGAGCTCGATGGTGAACGGCCAGGTGCTCTCCCGCAACTACAGCTACGACGAGGCCCTCACCGTCCTGCGCGAGATGGTGGACGCCTCCGTGCTCGATCTGGTCGACCAGGGCGTGGTGACCAGCTCGATATCGCTCTACGTGGGGTACGCGAGCGAGGCGCGCGAGGTGCGCCGCCTGGATGTGAGCGGCAGCGCCTCCTACCGCGATGGCTGCGGAAGACGGCGCAGCAGCACGGCGGAGGACATCCCGCGCAGCACCTCCCGCCCGGGACAGGGAGGGACGGGGCGGCGCCCGCAGGCGGGCCCGGGCGCCACGCGCGACCTCATGGCCGAGGCCGCCCGGGGCGACGAGACGTTCACCGGCGAACACGGCACACGGCGCGTGGGCGCCAAGAGCGGCTACGCGCACGCCGGCAAGCAGCGCAAGCTGGGAGAACGCACCAATTCGCGCAGGAGGCTCATGGCCTACTTCGAGCAGCTGTACGCGGAGTCGGTCGATCCCCGGCGCCCCGTCAAGCGCATCAGCATCGGCTTTGGCGACCTGCTGCCCGAGGAGCTCGCGACCGTCAACCTGTTCACCGACGTCGAGGCCGAGGCGCGCGAGCGCGACCTGCAAAAGGCGATCATCGGCGTCAAGGGGCGCTACGGCAAAAACGCGCTCGTGATGGGCAGGAGCCTGCGCCCCGAGGCCACGGGGCGGGAGCGCAACGAGCAAGTGGGAGGACACCATGTATGACGAGAGTCGGCGACGCGGCGGTGTGGAGCAGCCCACCTGGGCTCCCCTCGACGCAGGCGCCGCGCGGGGACAAGACCACGGCCCCGCGGCGAGCCGGCAGGGCGGGGCGGCGCCCGCGGCGGGATTCACCGCGAACGGACGGCCGCGCGCCAGTCGCGCCGCCCAGTTCATGCCCTTCGCGGCCCTCACGGGTTATTACGAGCTGGCGCGGCGGCAAGAGCGCATCACCGAGGAGCGCCACGAGCTCACCGAGGACGAGGCGATCGCGCTCTCGCGCACCATCACGCAGATCAAGAAGGGCGACCTGGTCCGCGTGACCTATTACGACTGGGATGCCTACCGGACCGTGTCCGGCATGGTGGCGCGCATCGACACGACGTTTCGCCGGCTGCAGGTGGTGCAGACCGTCATACCCTTCGACGATATCCGCAACATCGAGCGCGATGCGCATGGAACGGGCCATAATGGACATACGGGACACGCCATATGACGGGAGGAATCATGGATAACGTGCAACGCGCGGCGCACCGCGCAACGGCGAGCGCCATCATACGAAAGCTGTCTTTGCGCAACATGACCGGACACTACTGCGACACGGCGCACGAGGCCGTCGCGCTCGCGCAGAGCCTGGTGGCGCCCGGCCAGAGCGTCACATGGGGCGGCAGCGTCTCGTTCACCCAAAGCGGCATCAAGGCGGCCCTCGAGGCCGACGGGCACCCCATGATCGACCGTGCCCTCGCCACGACGCCCGAGGAGCAGGAGGAGATGTGGCGACGCCAGGTGAGCGCCGACTGGTTCTTCATGGGCGCCAACGCCATCACCCTCGACGGCGAGCTCGTGAACATCGACGGCAACGCCAATCGCCTCGCCCTGCTGCTCCACGGCCCCAAGCACGTGTGCGTCATCGCGGGCATGAACAAGGTCGTCTCCGACGTCGAGAGCGGCCTCAAGCGCATCCGCACCGTGACCTGCCCGCTCAACGCGGCGCGCCTGCACACGGCCACGCCCTGCGAGCTCACGGGCGTTTGCGCCGACTGCCACGCCAAGGGCTGCATGTGCTGTCAGGAAGTCATCACGCGGCACTCGCGCCACGCCGACCGCATACACGTCGTGCTCGTGGGCGAGAGCCTGGGCTACTAACGCGAAAGGACACCCGTGAACAACTTCACCTTCTGCTCCCCCACCAAATTCGTGTTCGGGCGCGGGGTCACCGACCATGTGGGCGAGGAGCTCGCCGCAGCGGGCCACGCCCGGGCCCTCATCGTCTACGGACAGGGTTCCGTCATGCGCACCGGGACGCTCGCGCGCGTCATGGCGTCCCTCGATGCGGCGGGCGTCTCGCATGTCGAGCTCGGCGGCGTGCGCCCCAACCCCGAGATCGGGCTCGTGCGCGAGGGCGTCGCCCTGGCGCGCGCCGAGCAGGTGGACGTCGTCTTGCCGGTCGGCGGCGGCTCGGCCATGGATTGCGCCAAGGCCATCGCGATCGGGGCCTGCTACGACGGCGACCCGTGGGATTTCTGGGCAAAGAAGGCGACCGTCTCGCGCTGCCTGCCGGTCGCGGCCGTGGTAACCATCCCCGCATCGGGATCGGAGGCGTCCAACTCCTGCGTGATCAGCAACGACGAGGTGGGGCTCAAATGCGGCTGCAACAGCGAGCTCATCCGCCCCGCTATCGCGTTCCTCGACCCCGAGCTCACGTTCACCCTGCCGCCCTACCAGACGGCGGCCGGCGTCACCGACATGATCGCCCACATCATGGAGCGCTTCTTCTCCGGCGAGCCCGCGGTTCACGCCACGGACAACCTCGCCTGCGGTCTCATCCGGGCCGCCATTGACGCCGCCGCGGTCGTGATGGCGGACCCAAAGAACTATGACGCGCGCGCCGAGCTCATGTGGATTGGAACCCTGGCTCACAACGGCATCGCGGGCTGCGGCCTGGGCATTCCCGGAAAGCGCGACGGCGACTGGACCTGCCACGGCCTCGAGCACGAGCTCTCCGCTCTCGACCCCGCCATCACGCACGGGGCAGGCCTTGCCGTGATCTTCCCCGCGTGGATGCGCCATGTGTGGACGTCCCATCCCGAGCGGTTCCTGACCTTTGGCGCGGAGGTCTTCGGCATCGAGCCGGTCGACCCGGACGTGGACGACCTGTCCGACATCGATGAGGAAGTCACGCCCGAGCGCGCCGTCCACGACGCCGTCGAGGCCACCATCGACGCGCTGCAGGAGTTCTTCATATCCATCGGCATGCCCGAGACGCTCGGCGAGCTCGGCGTCACCGAGAGGGATGTCGACCAGCTCCTCGCGGGCCTCAAGGTCAACCGAGGCGAGTCGTTCGGTACGTTCGCAGCCCTCACGCTCGAGGACGCGCGAACAATCTACGAAAACGCGCTGTAGATACACGTCGCTGGCGTTTAAAGGGATGCGCACCAACCGCACGACGTCGTTTTCCACGGGGAGACGCGCCAGCCACACGCCGCAACCCCGCCCAAAGGGGAACGCCGGCCAGACGCCGCAGCCGCTCACAGGGGGATGCACCAACCGCACCTCGCGACCGCCCGCAGAGGGCGACCTGAGGAAGCGCTGCCACGCCCACTCAATGCAGCTATCCGTAGTGCAATACACGGAAGCGCACAGCTGATTGCGAGATGGAGACCGACGTAAGCCTTAGGACAAAGAAGACCCGTGCCAGAGAAAAAGCCCCACGCGCGCAAGACACCGCAAGCGCACGTGGGGCGATTCGGCAGAGGCCAACTCTCAGGACCGTTCGTAGGACCGTCCGTCGCCGCCGTTACGCCGCGTCCGACATCTCGGAACGCGACGCCTCGGCACCGGACACCTCCGAACCCTCAGCGCCGCTCTCGTCCGCACCGGCAGAGGGCTTCGCACGCTTGCCACCCAAGCTGGTCACCGTGCGAAGTCCGGACGCATCCGCGGCCTCATCCTCGCCGTTCTTCCCGTCGCTCGGCTTGGCGTAACCCAACGTCACCTGATCGCCCACGCCGTAGCGCACGATGTCCACCAGTCCGGGCAGCTCAACGTCATAAATCGCACTGTCACCCTCAAGCGTGAGGTAGAAGTGCGAGTTCCCGTCGATGACGGCCTGCGCCATGGACTCGATCGTGCCCGACACCTCGACCTCGGCGCCCGACTGGGCGGCCTCCTCCTTCGAGAGCGCGCCCGAGGAAGCGAGCATCTGCAGATAGCTCTCCTGCGTGGCCGCCACCGTGGAGCCGGTCGCCACGCTCTGGTAGTGCTCGACGTTGATCATGGCGTACATCTTGACGAGCCCCGCGCTGTCCTTGAGGGCCATGAAGTAGGTGGGCTGCCCGACGACGTTCAGCAGCAACGGATACGTGGCCTGATACCGCAGGTTCTGCACTTGGCCCTCGGCGGAGGCCATCGCGGAATCCTCGGTGGCGCCCGCCACCGGATAGTAATGGGACTCGCCCGTGCGCTGGTTCACCAAGATAAAGCCCACGTTGGAGCTGTCCGCGGTCACAGAGCTCACGCCGGTGTAGAGGTAGATGTCGTCGCCTTGCGCCAGGTAGTTGTAGCCCAGCTCGCCATCGGTGCCCTGCGTGGTGCGCACCACGCCCTGCTGGCCGAGCCAGGAGTTGAGCCAGCCGTTCTTGTAGGCGCCGCTCCAGTTGTACTGCTCGATGATCAAATCGCTCGGATACGCACGGTCCACCCACGTGGGGCAATCCCCGATGGCGTAGTCGGCCGTCTCGCCCGTGCAGGCGTTCACGAGCACCACGCGCTGGATGGTCGTACCCTCGAACAACCCGATGGTGCGACGCTGCACAGGGAACACCCACCAGGGCGTGCCGCCCTCGTCGAGCTCGAAGCTCTTCTGGTCGAACATGTAGGTGGGGTACTTGAGCTGCACGTAGCGGTCGACGTTGCGCGCGAGCGGTTCGCTCTCGGAGTAGCGGATAGGGTCCTTGAGGCGCACGACCTCGGCCTCCTGCGTGACCATATCGACCAGCACGTAGGCGGGGATGCCCTCGGAGCGGTTGCTCAGCCACTTGAACAGGTCGGCGTACGTGAGCGGGCTCACGCGCACGGGACGACCCTGGTAGTTGATCTGGCTGTAGGCGTCAGAGATCTCGAACTGGCTCACGAACTCCGGAATGGATCCCATGGCGCGCGAACCGAGCAGCTGGGCGGACGCGCGGTCGATCACGGGCACGTCCTCGTAGTCGACCTCCTGGATGTCCTCGGCAAAATCGCCCTCGGTGGTATCGAGGACCGTGGCGTAGCGCTCGGCATTGCCGGGCATGAACGGCTCGCCCATGAGCACGCCGATAAAGAACGCCAGAATCACGCCGAGGGGCAGCAGGGTCAGACGGTTCAGGAGCGTGGCATGGCGCACGGAGCGCAGGGACCCGACCTTGAGCCACACCACCGCAACGATGGCGATGAGGATAATCCAGCTCCACACACGGGGGCTGTGCACGTTGAGCGCCGGATGGAACCACCAGTAGCTCACCGCGGCGGCAGCGGCAATCGCCACGAGCAGGATGACGAAGGCGCGACGGCTCCATTGCGCCATGCGCTCCATGAACGGGGCAACGGGGATATCCGGGCGAACGCGCGCCGAGCGGCCCGCCCCTTTGGCCTTTGCGCGGGCGGTCTTCTTGCGCTCGCGAGCGGAATGCTTGCGTTCGCCAGCAGATTTCCCGCGGTCACGGGCGGACGCGCCAGACTTCGCCGATGCGCCAGTCCGCGCCGAGGCACCATCGTCCTCGGAGTCGCCAGCCCCTCGCGATGAGCGCGGGCCTTCCTGCGAATGCGAGCCGGAGGAGGAGCTGTCGGATGAAACCCCGGATGAAGCGTCAGCTGGGATGTCCTCCACCTCGACCTCCACATCAATGGGCTCCTCGGCTCCCGGCACTTCGACACCGGCGCGGCGCAGCATCTCCAAAATCTCGTCATGGTTCATGCGAGCGATCATCCCTCCATATACAGACAGTATGGAGCCATGATACCCAGTTCGTTCAGGCCCCAACGCGGACCATTTAAACCAGCCCACACGCGGCCGCTCTGCACCCGGCACTAGCACGTGCCCGCTCCGCACCCGGCATTAGCACGCGCGCGGTACCAGCACGTGCGCGGCACTAACACGTACCCGGCAGCGTTACACACACGATGTCAACGCACACGGCACCGGCATACACGATGCCAACGCACAAACAGGCCTCGCCCGCACGCAATTCTCTCGCACCAAGACCCTCACGCACGAACCCTGTCTGCGCGCAAGAGACCTTCGCCCCCATCCGAGGTCATTATCAAAAGGTTGGGGAATGAAGGATATGAACGGTTGGAAGATATGAACGATTGTTTTTCTGGACTCAAATCCTCTTATCACCTCCGCAGGTAAACGGCATGACAAAAACGGAGGATATGAATGATTCGTTCATATCCTCCGCCAGCGCCAGAGAAATCGTTCACAACCTCCGGCCGTTCACAACCTCCGGTCGTTCATATCCTCCTGCCGTTCATACCCTCCAACCGTTCATATCCTCCCAATAGGTCAAATCAGGACCCACGTCGTTAGGGCTCCTTAGGTACGCTGTCAGGGCCCTTATGTACGCCGTCAAACCTCCTTAAACGCGCTGCCAAATCTCCTTAAGCGCGTTGCCAAATCTCCTTAAGCGCGTTGCCAAATCTCCTTAGATGCGCCGCTGGCTTTCCCCGGATGCGTCGCTAGGCCTCCTTGGACACCGTGAAGAACAGCCAGCCGACCATGATGGCGATGCCGCCCCAAATGAGAATCTGGCTCCACGCAGTCATGACAAGGAACAAGCTGGCAAACGCCGCGACGAGCGTGACGGCACCCACCACCAAGACAAACCGCAAACGCACATCAAGCTCCCCGGCAACCGCCTCCGCGCGAGCATTGTAGGAAGCGACATCGATGCGACGCGCCATGAGGTGCCCGTACATAGCCACGAGCGTGGCAGCGGCAAGACACACCACCAAGGAGCTCAGGCCGCCCGACACGTGCTGCAGCGCGGTGCTCTGAATGACGGCGATAGCCGCCCCAAGCGCCGCGAGCGCCCAGGCCGCACCGCGAGAGAACGCGCTCAAGCGACGCGCCCGCACATGATCGTCATCGGTGTAGAAGTTGCTCACGAACGGATGGGCACGGGCGAACGCGACGTGCCTGATATGCGCGACCGCCAAACACCCCAACGCACCGGCCGCCCCCGTGAGCAGGAAGTAGAACGGGTACGGGTTGAGCACGGCGCCCATGTTGCCGCCGGGCGAAAGAAGCTGGACGCCTCCCTTAAGCAACATCGCCACGCCCGCAATGCCGAATATCGCAAACGCCGCGCCTCCCGCAATGAAGAGCGCCCGGCCCCGCATGTGCGGGTCGTACCCGGTCACATCGGTCACCGGCGTATCGGGAGGGATCGCCAACGCCTGATCGACCGGCCGGGCGGTCACATCGCCGCGAATCAGATCATCAAGATCGACCTCAAAGATCTCGCACAGGCGCACGAGCCTATCCATGTCGGGCGTCGAGGCGCCCGACTCCCATTTGCTCACCGCCTGCCGGGTCACTCCCAGCAGCATCGCCAGCTGCTCTTGCGTCATATTGCGTGCATCGCGCAAGTACAAAAGGTTGTCGCGAAAACTCATCGTGTCACGCTCCTTGTCCATCATCCCATGGTATCCGCTGGCGAGGCGTCCGGACCCCCTCGTCAACCCCAGCTTCCGCAAGTGAGGACCGTTGCGCAAGGCATAATCGGTTGCGACTTCGCCGACGTGCGGCAACAGCCGGTTGCGTGCTCTTGACCTGGAGCGCGCTTCAGGGGATAACCTTGCATGCAGCAAAAGAGATCGAGGGGGTGCTTGGCGGCAGTAAGGTTCGTCTGCACCCAACCCTCAACCGCCGCCCCCGCGCGAACCCCGCCGCCTCGTGCGCGACGTCCGTCCACCCAACGCCCTCACGCGTGCCTGCCAGTGAACGACGCCAACCCACCAACCCGTCGCATGCGCGCCGCCCGATGCACGGGCACGCCCGAGCCTTCAACCCCACAAGGAGTACCCCATGTCCCAACGCAACGTCACCAAGCTCGAAAAGCCCGCAGTCAAACGCACACTTCGGCGCTTTTGGGAGGTCACCCGCATGAAGCCGGGCGCCGCGGCGCTCGCCGTGTTCACCTCCGTCGCCTACGTGGCGCTCCTCATCTTCGTGAACACCTGGGTGATGGGCCTCATCGTGGACCGCGTGCAGGCCTCACCCGTCGCGCCCGACCAGGTTTGGGAGGTCTTCGGGCCCTATATCCTGGCGCTGCTGCTGGTGAACTTCGTAGGCCAGGTCTGTTCCAAGCTGCAGGACTACGCCGTTTACAAGCTGCAGATCAACGGCAACTACCATCTGGCGCGCCTGTGCTTCGACACGCTCTCCAACCAGTCCATGACCTTCCACACCAGCCGATTCGGCGGCGCGCTCGTGAGCCAGACGAGCAAGTTCATGAGCGGCTATACCCAGATGGTCGACGTGGTGGTCTACTCGCTCATCCCCACCATCGCCAGCACCGCCTGCACCTTCATCGCGCTCGCCCCGGCCGTGCCCGCCTACGCCGCCGCGCTCGCCGTCATGCTCGTGGTGTACGTAATCGTGGCCACCCGTATGTACCAGCGCATCCTGCCGCTTTCCGCCGCCACCGCCAAGGCGCAGAACCGCCTTTCGGGCGTGCTCTCCGACGCCGTGACCAACATCCTGGCGGTCAAGACCTGCGGGCGCGAGGACTTCGAGCGCGAGCTGTTCGACGAGGCCGACCTCGCCGCCATGCAGGCAGAGAGCCGCTCCATGCGCGCGACCATGCAGCGCGGCTTCACCACGAGCGGCATCATCACCGTCATCATGCTCATCGTGTCGATCTTCGTGGCGGGCGGCAACGCGTGGTTCGGCATCTCGAGCGGCATGCTCGTCATGATGTTCTCCTACACTTACCAGCTGTCTATGCGCTTCAACTACATCAACTCGATGATGCAGCGCATGAACCGCGCCATCGGCGATGCGAGCGAGATGGCGCGAATCCTGGACGAGCCGCGCCTGGTAGAGGACGCGCCCGGTGCCCCGGAACTCGCGGTGCGCGAGGGCGCCATCGACTTCGAGCACCTGGGGTTCGCCTATGCGGACACCGCCGAGGACGACCGGGTCTTCACCGACCTGAACCTCCATATTCCCGCCGGTCAGCGCGTGGGACTGGTGGGGCGCTCCGGCTCGGGCAAGACAACCCTCACTAAGCTGCTGCTGCGCCTGTCCGATGTGCAGGACGGCCACGTGTACGTGGACGGCCAGGATATCTCGGCATGCACGCAGCAGAGCCTGCGCCGGCAGATCGCCTACGTCCCACAAGAGGCGTTGCTGTTCCACCGCTCCATCCGCGAGAACATCGCCTACGGGCGGCCCGAAGCAAGCGAAGAGGAGATCCTGCGCGCCGCCGAGCTGGCCAACGCGCGCGAGTTCATCGACCGCCTGCCCGCAGGCCTCGACACCCTCGTGGGCGAGCGCGGCGTGAAGCTCTCCGGCGGGCAGCGCCAGCGCATCGCCATCGCGCGCGCCATCCTCACCGACGCCCCCATCCTGGTGCTCGACGAGGCCACGAGCGCCCTGGACTCCGAAAGTGAGGCGCTCGTGCAGGAGGCGCTCGAGAACCTCATGCGCGGTCGCACCTCGATTGTGGTAGCGCACCGCCTCTCCACCGTGGCGGCGCTCGACCGTATCGTGGTCTTGGCAGACGGCGAGATCGTCGAGGACGGCACGCATGCCGAGCTTACGGCGGCGGGCGGCGAGTACGCGGCGCTCTGGGACCGCCAAACGGGCGCGTTTTTAGACGGCAAGTAGCCGGTGGACAGCACGGCGAGAAGGACGGCGCGCCGAATTCGTATGCACAGCTTGCAAATGCGCGGATAAATCTGCAACGTGCGCGTAAAACGAAAACACAGACCAACAAAACCGCAGGTAAGGAAAGAGCGGAATCAACCTGTATTCCGCTCTTTCTAAAATTATCCGCGCATTTGCAACCTGTCGCCCCGGCAAGACACGACCTTGATCGCCTGAACCCCTCCAACACTTGCCTTGGCGGCGCTTTCAAAACAAAGTGAAGCCACCTATCGCAATCCACGCGCCGAGGGAGGCCAAAAATGGGGCTCGAATTCTCATCGTCGAGGACGATGCGCGGACATCAACGAGATCATCGCCGTGTACCTCGCGCGGCAGGGGCACACCTGCACGCAAGCGTACTCAGGGACCAAGGGCATCATGCGGCTGGGAGGCGGCCTGGCGAGCGCCAGTGAAGCCGCCGCCGCGACGGACGAAAAGCGTGCCGCCCTGACCTTCGATCTGATCATCTGCGACCTTATGCTTCTCGGAGCCACAGGCGAGGAACTCATCGCGGCGGTGCGCGAGCGCGACCCCGAGCTGCCGGTGATCGTCATCTCCGCGCGGACCTCCACCACCGACCGCATCGACCTGCTCAAGCTCGGCGCGGACGACTACCTCACCAAGCCCTTCGACCTCGATGAGCTCGCCGCCCGCGTGGGGGTGCAACTGAGGCACCACCTGCTGCGGGGGCGCCAGGCGTCCGTGCGCGATGCCTCCCCGTCCGGCCAGGGCGCGTGCGGCAACGAAAGTAAGAAGTTTTTCCAGTTATGCGACCCTTTTGCAAGCACGGGGAGGTCAAACATCCATGCACAGGCTTCCGAACGCGGGCATCCGCATGAAAGCATTCGCGTACGGACGTCCGCGTACAAGCGTCAGGACCGTCCGCACACGGGAATCCACATACAGGTCTCCGAACCGCCAGCGCATTAACATCCTCGCAAAGGCGTTCGGGCCGTCCGGACATGGGCATTCGTGCAAGGGAGTCGGAGCCATCCGCACGTGAATAACCGCGCACAGGCGTCCGAGCGTATGAGCAGAAACGAAACGGCACGGGAAAGCAGTTCGGGAGGGAAGCGCGCCAGGCAAGGCCAGCGCAACTCGAACGGGGCCGGGCGAAACCGGCCCAACACACGGTCCGGTCCCCAGCGCACAGCCCGGCCCAACACACGGTTCGGCCCCCGGCACGGCTCCCAGCACGCACCCCGGTCCCCGGCACGCACCCCAGCCGCTACTCCGCCAGCCCTCGCAGGTAGGAGATCTCCCGCGCATAGCCCGCGAGGTCGTCGTGGGGCGTCTCCAAAATGAACGGCAGATTCCGCAGCGCCGGATGCGTCACGATGGCACGCAGCACATGCTCGCCGCCGCCCAACTCGGGATTGCCCAGATACCCGCCGCCGATGACCTCGTGACGGTCCTTGTGGGCACCGCAGGGATTCTTGGAGTCGTTGATGTGCACGGCCTTGAGGCGATCGAGTCCCACCACGCGGTCGAACTCGGCAAGAACGCCGTCGAGGTCGTGCACGATGTCGTACCCGCCGTCGGAAACATGACAGGTATCCAGGCACACGCCGAGTATGTCGGCCCCCGCAAGCTCGGGCCGTCGCGCGGCCACCCCCTCGATGATGCGCGCGAGCTCCTCGAACGTGCGGCCCACCTCAGTACCCTTGCCCGCCATCGTCTCGAGCAGCACGCACGTGCGCTGCCCCTCGAACATCACCTGGCACAGGGCATCGACGATGAGCTCGATGCCGGTGTCGACCCCCTGCCCCACGTGCGCGCCGGGATGAAAGTTGTAGCACTGCCCCGGCAACGCCTCCATGCGCTGCAGGTCCTCGGCCATCGCCTCGAGTGCGAACTCGCGCGCCCGTTCCTTGGCCGAGCACGGGTTGTACGTGTAGGGCGCGTGCGCCACCAAACGGCCGAACCCATCCTCATCCAGAATGCGCTGCAGTCCCGCCACATCATCGAGGTCGAGCGGCTTGGCGTTGCCGCCGCGTGGGTTACGCGTGAAAAAGGCGAAGGTGTTCGCGCCGATGGACCGCGCGGTCTCGCCCATGGCGGCGTAGCCCTTGGTGGTGGATAGATGACAGCCGATGGTCAGCATAGACCCTCCTGAAATGTTCGATGGGCAGGTGAGAGGTATTGGACGGGCAGAAATGAGGCAGACAGAAGAATTGCCTGGGCGGGTGCGGGCGGGCAAACGAATTGACTGGGCGGGTATGGTCAGACAGACAAATTGGACGGACAAACTTGGGCCGGCAGGCGCGATTGAGCCGCTGTAAACACCCTCCGCCCCAACCCTCTGCCCAAACTGCGCCGGACACCCCCTACTCAAACTCGATATCCCCATGCGCAGAACCCAAACCGTCCGCATAAACTGCGCTGGCCGCCCCAGCCTGCCATTGGAACCCGGACGATCGGCAGGGACGGACGGCGCTTAACAGGCCATGGGAACGGGGCGCTATCGGCAAGAGAGCCCAACGTTGAAATCCGCTGCGAATTGCAGAAGTCGACGAAAACAGTCACCAGGGGCGCACCGCGGGACCTTGAGCGAACAAACCTACGCGATGCGCTCTCAGGCAGCAGCATCCTCCGGCTCGGCCAGGCCGCCGGCGGGGAGCTCCGTCCTTTCATCTCCCCGCACGAGCACGACCCCCGTGACCTCGGGCGCGTCGTCGGTGGTCAGCATATACTGGTGCAAGACGAAATCCATCGTGGTGGGCGTGCCCTCCTCGGGCTGAGCCATGGTCAACGTGAGGACGCCATCGGCGAACTCGACGCTCTCGACCGCGGGCTCGGGAATGGAGGAGCCCGCGACCTGCACCTGGACCGAACCGTCCTCGTGCTGAGTCCAGCAGTCTCCGGGATTGGCAGAGCCCTCCTCGCCCTCGATGTTCATGAACGGGGCCTCGGCGTCGAGCCGCGTCTCCCAAGCACCGGAAACCGAGGCAGGCGTGGACGATGCAGAGCCAGCCGCCTGCGAGCCGGACGGCGTGGACCCGACAGGCGTACCGGGCGCGCAGCCGGCAAGCAGCAGGGTCGCGGCGGCGGCAAGAGCGCAACGGCGCGTGAGATTGAGTTCGCGTCTCATGGGAATCCCTTCATCGGTGGATGACATGGTGATTGTGCCCTAATGAGCCCCCGTCGAACGCCTCTTCGCAATCAGCACAGAACAAGGCATCGCGCTGGCAGGCGGCACGGGCTCCGAGCGGTCGGCTGAGACGCCGGCGTACGGCCGAGACGCCGCGTGCGCAGTGAAGGTGCGAGGCAAACGATCCAGGGGCCCGGCGAGCGTCCAAATCGTCGCGCGGGCAATGGAAGCACCTGGTGGCTGGTCAAGGTGCCAGACGGGCGGTTAGGGCAAGATAGACGGGCAGTTAGGGCCAGGCAGACATACAGTCACGGCTCCGAACCGGCGAGCAACCAAGGCAGTGAGACATCGGGCAGGCGCTCAACGCGCCAGATGGACAACGCGCCAAACGGGCAAGTTCTACTCCTCCGCAATGCGCACGCCCAGCAGCGTCGCCAAAAACAACGCCTGCTCGGGGCTCACGACAAGCCCGCGCAGCTCACGATAATCACCCGAGAGCACGGGCGCTTGGAAAAGGCAGGTGGAGACGTCGATGCCCGCAAGGGACGTGCCGAACACGTCGATGCGCGTCAGGTCGCAATCGGCCAAAGAGACGTGTCGAAGCTTCGCGCGCTGGAAAGCCGCCTCGCGCATGCGGCAATCGCGCAAAGCCATATGGTCGATCGACGTCTCCGATATGTTCGCAAACGACAAATCGCACGCCGCCGCGCTGACCTGCGACAGACGCGCTTGCAGCAAGCTCAACCCCGGAGCGGAGCAGTCGCGCAGGTCAACACGGTTGAGCCACCCTTTATCCATCGTGCAGCCAATGAAGCGGCACTGCTCAAAGCGGACATCGCGAAAGGTGCAGTCGCCAAAATCCACCTGCTCGAACAGGCAATCGCGAAAGACCGACCCCTCGAAGGTCGCCCCATTCGCGCATTCGTACGCAAGCTCGACGTCGTCCACCAGGACGCTCGAAGCATACCCGTCGCCTTCGGAGAAGACGGCGAGCAACTCGTCGTCGCCCATGCGCGCGAGCTGCGCAGCAGAGCGGGCGAATCCGACAGGAACTTTTGTCCCGGCATGGCTACGCCCCGCCTGCCGCTCACCACTCGTTATCCGATCTTCACACGCCATACTGTTCACCGCTCGCCCTCCATGCGCTGTACCACCCGGCACGCGCCTCGCCCTCAGCCTCTCAACATTCCGCTCCGCTTGGCGGCAGACGCAACGTCGGCACCACCATCAATTGACACGTCGCGTCCAGCATCAGTCCATAGCGTCCGAACGGGCAACATGGGCCTCATCGACGCACGCGACCGACTGCGCCTGCATCCGCAGCCCTTGCCGCGTCAGCGCCTCATCCGCATGCGGGGACTTTCTCGACCCCGCCTGCTCCCGCGCGCTCATCGCACAACACGGGATCCGGCCACGCGCCTCGGATTACATCGATGATGCGCGCGCAGCGAACCGTGGCATCCAACGGCATCACGGGGCTCTCGGAGGCGCCGGCGCGTATCAGCTCGCACACGTGCGCGACTTCGCCGTAAAAGTCATCCACCTCAAGCGGCAGGTCGAGGACCTCCTCAACACCATCGCGCCGCAGCACAAGGGACGACGGCCGGTGAAACATCGGGATGACGATATCGCCCCGCTCGCAGCGGACCGCGCACTGGACCCGATATTCCTCGCTATCCCCCGCAAAATCGAGGTGCACCGGCACGCCGCCGACACTCGCATGCACCTCGTCCGCGATGTCGACAGCCGAGCCATCGTTGCCCGCAACCCAGCGAACGCGCGCATGCACGTCCTCGATCTCGCCGGCAAGCAGGTCCTCGACCCAGGCCACACCGTAGCAGCCCAAGTCGTACAGGGTGCCGCCCTGCACGGGATCGAGCAGGTAGCGGCCTCTCTGGTCCCCGTACGCCAAGCGATGAGCGACGTCGATCGAGACGATGCGCCCGAGCTCCCCGCCATCCAACAGGCGCTTCACGTGCTCCCGTACGAGCGTGAAGCGCGGTTTCATGGCCTCCACGAACAACGAGCCCGAATCACGAGCAGCCGTGGCGATACGGAGCGCCTCGTCCTCTGACAGTGCGGCGGGCTTCTCGCACAGCACGGCCTTGCCGGCATGCAGCAACTTGCACGCCCATTCGGCATGCAGCCCGTGCGGCAACGCAAGGTACACCGCATCGACGTCGGCATCTGAGACGAGGCACTCGTGCGCCGCGGCGCCGCCGTCGCCCCCGCTCACATAGCAGCGGCCCGGCGCCACCGGATGCCGCTCGGCAAACGCCGCCACGCGGGCCGCGTTCCTGCCGGATACGGCAACCAGACGCGCGCCGCCGACGTGCTCCAGCGCATCGGCGAATCGATACGCGATCGTCCCCGCCCCCATGACGCCCCAGCGAATCTCACTCATACGGCCTCCCGTCCACGTTTGCCTTCGCAATCGTCATCATACCCGCCCGCACGGACGTATGCCCGCGGGCACGCACCGCGCGAGCGCTTTCTTGTCACCGCGAGCTTTTGTCAGCGAGCTTTTATAATGAAGGCGATACGCAACCGAAAGGACAGCTCTTTGAAGGTCATCGTCTATACCGACGGCTCATCGCGCGGCAATCCCGGCCCCGGGGGCTACGGCGCCGTCCTGCGCTACACCGCGCCCTCCGGCAAGCTCCACACGCTGGAGCTCTCCCGCGGATACGACCGCACCACGAACAACCGCATGGAGCTCTTGGGGGTCATCAGCGCGCTGGAGGCCCTCAACCGCCCCTGCGAGGTCGAGGTCCACTCCGACTCGCAGTACGTCTGCAACGCCTTTAACCAGCACTGGGTTGAAGGGTGGATCCGCCGCGGGTGGAAGACCTCGCAGAAGAAGCCCGTCAAGAACGTGGACCTGTGGAAGCGCCTGCTGGCGGCCAAGGAACCGCACCACGTGACCTTCCATTGGGTGAAGGGCCACGCCGGCCACGAGTTCAACGAGCGCTGCGATGAACTCGCCACCAAAGCCGCCGATGGCACCGGCCGCCTTGTCGACACCGGCTTCATTGAAGGAGAATCCGACTAACGGCACACGGACCCGCACCGCGCGCCACCTGCGAAAGGACGCACCATGATTCGCGTGGCAACCATCGGCACCAGCGCCATCACCGGCAGCCTGCTCGACGCCCTTACGAAAGTCGAGGGCGTCACCTTTGTGGGCACGCTCTCTCGCGATGCCGAGCGCGCCGCCGCGTTCACCGCCAAGCACCACGGCACCCGACCCTTCACCTCGCTCGATGAACTCGCCGGCAGCGCTGATGTCGACGCCGCCTACATCAGCAGCCCCAATGCGCTGCACTGTCCGCAGGCGCTCGCCTGCATCGCCGACGGCAAGCACGTACTCGTCGAAAAGCCCTTCTGCGCCAACGCGCGTCAGGCGCGCAAGGTCTTCGCGGCGGCCGAGGCGGCGGGTGTCGTCGCACTCGAGGCCATGCGCCCTCTGCACGACCCCGCCTTCCACACGCTCAAAGATGCGATCGCTGAGCTCGGCGCCGTTCGCCGCGCGACCCTGCGCTTTGGCAAATACTCGTCGCGGTACGACGAGATCCTTGCGGGGCGCCGCACCAACATCTTCGATTGCGCCATGGCGTCGGGCTCGCTCATGGACATCGGCGTCTATACGGTCGAGCCGCTCATCGAGCTATTCGGAACGCCGCAGCGCGTGTGTGCCTCCGCGGCGCTTCTCGACGAGCAGACGCGCGAGCTCACCGGCGGCGCCCTCGACGGGGCCGGAGTCATCATGGCCTCCTATCCGGGCATGGTCGCCACCCTCCACCACTCAAAGATCACCAACGACCTTGCCAGCAGCCAAATCGAGGGCGAGCTTGGAACGCTCACCATCGAGGGCATCTCCGCGCCCTCGACCGCGCGGCTCGACCTGCGCGTTGCGAGCACGGGCGGCGATGCGGTCGGCTACTCGAGCGCCCAGACCTCCACGCGCACCATTGAAGCGCCTCACGTAGATAACACCATGGCCTACGAGCTCGCGGACTTCGCCCAGGCGATCGAGGCCGTACGCGCGGGCATGCGACCCTTTGAAGCACCCGCCGGGACCTTTGGCTCCATCGGGCATTTCCGCGATGTCACCCTCGCCTCGCTCGCCCTCATGGACGAGGCCCGCCGTCAGACCGGCGTTTCCTTCCCCGTCGACGGCGGCGAGGACGTGGAAGCACGCGTCGGTTTCGACGCAAGCGCCGATGCGGATGCAATCGCCCCGCAAGGCCGTTAGGAGCACTGCCATGGGACTGTTTGAGAAGATGATGGGGCACGCGTGGGACTTTTCTCGCGCCATGGGCACAACGGACGAGGAAGTCGAGCACGCCGCCCGCATAAGCCCGCGCGAGGCGGAGCTCCGCGCGGAGCTTGCCGACGACGTCGAGCAAGGCTCCCGTCCCCGCCGGCTCGCCCTGCTCTTTAGCGGCGACGTGCAGGGCGTGGGCTTTCGCTGGACCAACCAGAGCCTCGCCCAAGACCGCCATCTCACGGGCTGGGTGAAGAACCTCCCCGACGGCACCGTGCAGATGGAGATACAGGGCCCGCCCCAAGCGCTCGCCGCGCACCTGGAGCGCATCCACGCCTACTACGCGCGCTTTGGCAATCGCATCTGGCTGGAAGCCGCCGACGACGCGGCCTGGCTGCCAAATGACGCCAACTTCGACGTGCGCTACTGAGCCACGCTCCAGCCTCATGTCCTCTGCGCTATCGCACCCATGTGACGCTACTGAGCCGGACTCGAACCTCATGCCCTCTGCGTGATCACATCCAAGCAGGCGCGTCTTCGCTTTAATTGTCACATTTTCGCCATCATTTTTGTAGTGCGCCTCGCAAGGCCTTGTCAGCCCCTCTTGGTTCTGTTGAAATGCTGTATGTTCAGTAGCGAAAGGAGGCCGCCATGGACACGCAGACACAGCCAACCCAGCCCACGTTGCGCCGCAACACCCGCCAACGCCAGCTGGTCCTCGATGCCGTGCGTGCGCGGTGCGACCACCCCACTGCCGAGGACGTCTATCGCGACGTCCACGCCATCGATGAGCACGTGAGCCGCGGCACGGTGTATCGCAATCTCAACCTGCTCGCCGAGACGGACGTCATCACCACCGTCAAGGCGCCGGGGGCGATGCGCTTCGACCGACGTTGCGACGGCCACAGCCACGTGGTCTGCCGTCAATGCGGCTCCGTGGCGGACACGCCGCTTCCCTACGACCCCGCCCTCGACGAGCAGGCGAGCGCCCTCACGGGCTTTGCCGTCGAGGCCCATAGCCTCGTGTTCGAGGGCCTCTGCCCCCAGTGCGCACCCAACCAGTATGCGCCTCGTACCATTGAGGCCGAAGCATAAAGCCAGAGCCGAGGCTTAGAGTCGAAGAGGGAGCCTAAAGTCAAGGCATTCGCTTAGCGTCGGAGCGGGATCCTAAAGCCGAGGCGTTCGCATGGGCTCGACGCCGATGCCAAAAGTCGAAACGTTCGCCTAACGTCTAAGCCGAGGCAAACAGTCGGAGCGAAAGTTAAAAAAGAAACGCACCGCGGCCCTAGATGATCCCCAGCTCGACGCAGGCATTCCAAATGCCGTCGTCATCGACGTCCGTCGTGATGTGCGTCGCGCGGTCCTTGACGACATCCCACGCGTTGCCCATGGCGACGCTCGTCCCCACCGCGTCGAACATCGTGAGGTCGTTTTCGCCATCGCCAAAGGCGATCGCCTCGTCGGGCGTGATGCCCAGCCGCTCCAAGGTGGCGCGCACGCCAAAGTCCTTGCCGCCCTCGGCGGGGATGACATCGCAAAACAGTTTGTTCCAGCGAGTTGCCACCACGTGCTCGGTCTTGGAGAGGAACACGTCCTCGACCTCGGGACCGCCGAACACGTTGAACTGATACACCGGCAGCTCATAGGCCATATCGAGCAAGCCAACCTCGTAATCGAGGCCGACCTGCCTGCCCAGCTCGACCACGAGCGGGCCGCGGTTGTTCACGAACGAGCGGACGCCCTGCATCACGTACAGGTCGTACAGCCCCGCGCGGGCCTGCTCCACGAGCACACGGACGTCCGCATCGTCGATATGGGCGTCGCGGTACGTCCCGCGCTCGTCAAAGCATAGCTGGCCGTTCATCGTCACGTAGGCGTCGAACACGCCCTTGAGCTCCTCCTGCATCTCCGCGACGGACCTTCCACTCGCGATGACCACGCGGACGCCCCGCGCGCGCATGAGCTCGATGGCGCGCCACGTGCTCTCCGCCACGCGATGGGTCTTAAAGCCCACGAGCGTACCGTCGATATCGAAAAATGCGGCCTTGATCATATCCGCTCCCCTACTGATCTTGAGCGCCGGGCCGATCGGCCGACGCACCATAGCTGCAACATGTAAGACGCCGGAGCGCCACATGTCCGCGGTACCCAGGCACACAGGCCCCTCTGGAGTCACTCGGGCACACAGCCCCTAGAGAATCTCCAGAGCCCCGTCCTTGACCGTGAGGCCGATATCGCCCCGCAGCAAGTCGTCGATGAGCGTACCCACCAGCTCGAAGCGCCATCCCTCGCGCAAGGGGCTCCGCTCGGGGTGATCGATGTAGTCGAGCAGCCCGTCGCGGGAGATGATGAGCGAAGTCGCGACGCCCGAGCGGTCCGACACGAGGCGGATGAGCGCGTACATGAGGTCGATGACGCTCTCGAGCTCCGGGGCCGGCGTGCGGTGAGCGCGGCCGATGGAGGGCAGGTTCTCGGCGGGGCAGCGGACGCCGCGTGCGATGGCGTCGAGCGCCACCTCGACATCGCGCGCGCTCAGCTGCTCGGTACCGCGCACGGCGCGAAAGTCCTCGATGGTCTTGGGGACGCGCCGGCACAGCGCCACCAGCACCTCGTCGGACATGACCCACTTGCGGGGGATGTCGCGGTCCTCGGCGCGATGCTCGCGCCAGGCGGCGAGCTCGCGGGCGACGGCGAGCTGACGGCGCGTGCAGGCGTTGATGCGCTTGACGCGCTTGAACGCGGAGCGGGGATCGCTGCGATAGTGGGCGGGATCGGCCAGGGGCCTGATCTCATCGCGCACCCACGCGGTGCGTCCCAGGGAGTGCAGCTTGGACTCGATCACCCGGTACGCGTCAATGAGGTAGCGGACGTCGTCGACCGCGTACTCGATCTGCTGGGGTGACAGCGGGCGGCGCGACCAATCCGTGAGGGACTCGGTCTTGGGCAGCGACACGCCGCAAAAGGAATGGACCAGATTGTGATAGGAGCACTGCGCGCGCTCGCCCAAAAATCCCGCGGCCACCTGCGTGTCGAAGATCGGCGCGGGGCACACGCCGAGCGTATTGACCAGCACCTCCATGTCCTGCGAGCAGGCATGGAACACCTTGAGCGTATCGACGTCGGCCATGAGCTCGGCCAAGGGCGAAAGGTCGTCGATGGTCAAAGGATCGATGACCACGCACTCGTCGGGCGTCGCCACCTGCACCAGGCAGAGTTTGGCGTGGTACGTGCGCTCGCGCAAAAACTCGGTATCGATGGCGATGGCGGCATGGCAGCGCGCTCGTCCGCAAAACGCGGATAAGTCATCATATGTGGAGATGTACATCTGTCTCCCAAGCTGGAGCAAACCCGCACTCGACACGGGTAGGATTACGTCATCTTGTAACTATACCCGCACTTCCGAGAACAGGGAACTCACCATGCGTTGCCTCATCATCCACAACCCCGCCTCAGGCCCCCGCTCCGACGAGATCTTCGACTTCGCCCGGGCCCTTTCACAGGCGGGCGACGAGGTGGCCATGCGTTTCATCGGCGACGGCATGGAGCCCGAGGACGCCGCGGCCGACGTGCGCGAATTCGACCGCGTGGTGGTGTCGGGCGGCGACGGCACCGTTTCCAACGTGCTGGACCACATCCGCGACAGCCACGTCCCCACGCTCGTGTTCCCCTCCGGCACGGCGAACCTCTTCTTCAACAACATCGGCAACGCGCCCGAGCCCGCCGCGCTCGCCAAGGCGTGCCGCGAGGGTCGCACCAAGCGCGTCGACATGGGCGAGCTGTTCTGGAAGGCAGACGACGGCAGCGTCCAGCGCCACGGCTTCATCATCATCGCCGGCACCGGTTTTGACGCCGACATCATGCACAAGGCGGAGCCCAACAAGGGCGACATGGGCGAGATCGCCTACTTCCTCTCCGCGCTCGCCACGCCCGCGCCCACCGTTGCGCACTTCACCATCGAGCACGATGGGCAGGTTGACGAACTGGACGGCATCGGCTGCATGGTGGGCAACACCTCCGTCATCCAAAACGACATCAACCTGTTCCCGGACTGCCGCATGGACGACGGCATGATCGACATCGCCGTGATCCAGCCCGCCAAGACCGTCGAGCTGCTGCCCACGCTGATCGCCGGCGTGCTCGATCCGGCGGGCAAGGGCCTCGGTCGCCCGCAGTTCACGCTCTTCCAGGCCAAGGAGGCGCGCATCACCTGCGAGCCCTCGCTGGGCATGGAGTTCGACGGCGAGCTCATCCACAGCAACACCGGCGTCTTTGGCGCGCGCGTGCTGCCCCAATGCCTCGACCTGATCGTGGACGACTTCGCCAAGCTGTAGCCCGCCGCCGGTTTTGAGACAGCCGGTTCGCCGGCCTCCCGCAACAAATACGAAACACTCGACGGCCGCGTGGTTGCATGTACACTCCAGTATGCTATAGTGCCTAGCCATCACAGGAACCCGAGATCCCGAAAGGAGCCATCGCCATGAAGAAGAACACCGCCCTCTCCCTCAACAACTGGTGGTGGCATGACGCGTTTTCGGCCGGTCGACGGTGAGTCCTCGCACGCACATGCCACTTAGGTACGTTTTATGAGGCCTCCGGTTTGACCGGGGGCCTTTTTCTATGGCCCCCTCGCGTCATGCACCCGAGCACCCATCTTGCCAACAGCGATCACACCATCCAACACTCATGTACTAAGGAGTACACCATGTCCCAGAACGCATCCGCACAGCCTTCCGGAACCGCCCGCAACGTCGCCGCCGCCGGGCGCGGGGGCCTCGACATCAAGAGCCTCGTCCTGCTCGCTGTCCTGCTCGCCGCGGGCTTTATCCTCAACTTCACCGTCGGCAAGGCGATCTCCACCATCTCGGGCGGCGCCATCGCCCCCGAGTTCATCATCTCGGCGTTCTGCCTCGCCATCCTCGTCATCCGGCCGAGCGTGCCCCAGGCGCTCATCATCGGCCTGATCTCCGCCGCGGTCATCCAGGTGACCACCACGTCGCCCGGCATCGACTTCGTGGCCGAGGGCGTCGCCGCCATCGTCATGGCGCTCATCGTCAAGACGGGCATGCGCACCGCGGCGAAGGCCGTGACCCCCGTCGTGGGCACGTTCGTCACCACCTTCCTCTCCGGGTTCATCTTCATGCTCATCAAGATGGCCCTCATGGGCTTTGCCACCGAGCTCGCCGCCGTCATGATGCCCGTCATCGCCCTCACCGCCGTCTTCAACGCCATCCTCGTCGGCGCGCTGTACCTGCCCATCAAGAAGGCCCTCGGCCTGAACGACTAGGCCCTCGGCCTGAACGACGAGCGAAAGGACCACATGAACCCGATCATCGACATGCGCGACGTCTCGTTCGCCTATGGAGAACAGGCCGACCTCACACTCGCCAACATCAACCTCGCTATCGATGAGGGGTCCTTCGTCGGTATCATCGGGCCTTCCGGCGCCGGAAAGTCCACGCTCGCCAGCATCCTTTCTGGCGCGATCCCCCACCATTACTCAGGTAGCCTCTACGGCGAGACGCGCGTGGCCGGGCTTGACACCTGCGAGGTCACCCTCACCGACATCGCGCGCGTGGTGGGCTCCGTCCTGCAGGACATCGACGCGCAGATGGTCGCCTCGGTCGTTGAGGACGAGATGCTGTTCGGACTTGAGAACTTCGGCGTCCCCCACGACCAGATCGAGGAGCGCGTCACCGCCGCGCTGGACGCCGTGGGCATCACCGACCTGCGCGACCGCGAGATCGCGACGCTCTCCGGCGGGCAGAAGCAGAAGGTGGCCATCGCCGCGATTCTCGCCCTCGCGCCGCGCGTCCTCGTCCTCGACGAGCCGACCGCCGCGCTCGACCCGGCGAGCTCGCGCGCGGTCTTCGAGATCCTTCGAGAGGCGCAGCGGCTCACGGGCGTCACCGTGATCATCATCGAGCAGATGGTCGCGCTGCTTGCGGAGTATTGCGAGCGCATCATCGTCCTCGATCGCGGGCAGATCGCCCTCGATGGCGCGCCGCACGAGGTGTTCGCCCATGCATCCGAGCTGCGCGCCATCGGCGTGGACAGCCCGCGAACCGCCCGCGTCTCAAACAGCCTGTCCGACTTGGGGCTTGTCAAGGCAACGCTGCCGGCCCTGAGCATCGACGAGGCGGAGGAGCTCGTGTGTTCCGCGCTCCGTGACTCGAGCGCCTTGGCCGCCGCGGATCGCACCGAAGCGCCGTGTCCGTGCGCCACGACAAACGAGCCGCCGACGCGCTGCTTGACCGAGCAGGTGAGCAATCGAGCCGAAGGCACCGGGCGCGACGCGGCCTCCTCCCCGATGGTTGAGCTGCGCGGCGTCTCCTTTTCCTACGGACCGGGCTCGGCCTCCGTCGATGACATCGACCTCTCGGTGAAACGCGGGGAAATCTTGGCGCTCGTGGGGCAAAACGGCGCCGGAAAGACCACGCTCACCAAGCTCCTCAACGGGCTGCTCAAGCCGAGCGCGGGCAGCGTGCATATCGCCGGACTCGACACGCGCACCACGCCCGTGAGCGCCCTCGCCGCCCACGTGGCGACCCTCTTCCAAAACCCCGATCGCCAGCTCTGCCGCCCCACCGTCCTCGACGAGGTGGCGTTTGGCCTCGAGCTCCACGGCGTCGAGGTGCCGGTGGCCCGCGAGCGCGCCGCCGTCGTCGTCGAGCGCTTTGGCCTGCCCGCGGACGCCGCGCCCTTCAGCCTCTCGCGCGGGCAGCGCCAACTGGTCGCCCTCGCCGGCGTCGTCGTGCTCGACCCTAAGGTGATCATCTTGGACGAGCCGACCAGCGGGCTCGATTACCGCGAATGCATGACGGTGATGGAGACCGTGCGCGAACGCGCCCGGGCGGGCGCCGCGGTGGTGATGGTGTGCCACGACATGGAGGTGGCCAGCGATTTTGCCACCTCGCTCGCCGTCATGGCGAACGGGCGCGTGATCGCCTGCGGCTCCACGCAGCACGTGTTCGCCCAGCGCGACGTCCTCAAGCGGGCATGCGTCGCGCCGCCGCAGGTCGCCGCGCTCTCCGAGCGGCTCGCGTCGAGCGCCGACCCCTCGTTTGCCGGCATCACCGAGGTGAGCGACCTCGTCAATCGCGTAAAGGAGCTGATGGCCCGTGCGTAACGTCATCGACTACGTCCCCGGATCGAGCCTGCTGCACCGGCTCAATCCGGTCACCAAGCTCGCGATGGCAGCGACGATCATCATCGCCACGCTCCTTGCCCAAAGCTGGGCGGCGCTCGTCGGATTGTTCCTGATCACGCTCGGCCTCAGCGTCTACGCCGGCGCCTTTTCGCGTCTGGCGAGCCTTCTCAAAGTGCTCGTCCCCGTCGCCGTGCTGATGTTCGTTCTGCAACTCGCCTTTGTGCGAAGCGGCGATGCGATCGCGCTCTTCATCACGACCGACGGCCTGCAAACCGGTGGCAAGGCCTGCCTGCGATTGGTGGGCGTGGCGTTGCCGCTCGTGCTCATGCTCGCCGTCACCAAGCTCAATGACCTCGCAAACGCCTGCGTCGAGGTGCTTCGCATCCCGTACAAGTACGCTTTCACATTCACGACCGCGCTGCGCTTTGTCCCGGTCTTTACCCAGGAGATGAACGCGATCATGGAGGCGCAGACGGCGCGCGGCGTTCAGTTCGACACGCGCAACCCCTTTAAGAAGATGTCGCTCATGCTGCCGGTGTGCATCCCCCTGCTCGTGACCTCCGTGGGAAAGACCGACGCCACCGCCCTGGCGGCCGAGCAGCGCGGCTTTTACCTGCGCACGCGTGCAAGCTCCTACAAGCGCTACCCGCTGCGCGGCATCGACATCGCCGCGCTCGCCCTGTGCGTCGCGCTCATCGCATGCGCCGCAGTGCTGTGAACCTTGCGGTCAGACCCTGCGCGCGTCGCGGCGCTGTGAGCGTTGCGGTCAGGCCGCGAGCCCTGCAAGCGGAGATCATGCCGAGATCTTTGGCGATTCCGCTCTTAGGAACGCCCATCGTACTCGCCAACGCGGCCGGCGAAGCACCGCGAGCTTTGGTGGGCCGTTCTTGTATCTTTGTCGAGGCCGTGCCGAAGCCCTAGCGCTATCTACGACGATGTGACCCCGCAGGCGGAAACGCCCCTGCACCATGGACCTTGCCGGCGGCGCTGTAGTCGCACGCTCCCCCACGCAACAACGTAGAGGCCATCGTTTGCGCATCCGCAGAACTCGTAACAGCTGGTCACGCACGCCAGCAGATCTCGAAACCACCGGTCACGACCGCCCGCAGGTCTCGAAACCACTGGTTACGCACACGCTGGAATCGAAACCACTGGTTACGCACACGCGTAAAGTTGAGACCAGTGGTTACGCACAATATTTGCCGATTTTTGTGCGTAACCACTGGTCTCGATGACGAGATGTGCGTAACCGGTGGTCTCGATTCAACCACATGCGCAAACGACGCCATCGATTTGGCCGTGTGCGAGAACGACTTCCTCGATGTCAAGATAAACGTAAGTGACGGCCCCCATCTGGCAATGTGGATACACGACGAACTCGCCTCGGCCATAAGGAGATAAAGCGGCCAAATCCAGTCATGTGAATAAATCGATTTTCGTCGACAGAACAACCGTTCAAACACTTGCCTTGGCGAATTGTTATGGAGATACCGTTATGCCGTGACGCGATACCGCAAAATGTTCGCAAGAGCACCCCCGATTCTGCACCTTGCTTCGCTCTTACGCCGCTGTTGCAGCGTCGCTGCGTCTTGCATCGCCGGCAACACGGAAGCAGAGCCGCCACGACGTCCGCACCCTCTTGTCGAAGAGGTCAAAGGGCATCGCCACGCAGGTGAAGAATCACGGTGACGACATCGTATTCGCACCTCACCACGAAAGCGCGAGCAATGCGGGCGTTGGCGGTAGGGGGCCACCGACACGACCGCCAGCTCAGGCGGACGTCGACGGCAAGGCGCCACCGACACAACCGCAAGCTCGGGCGGGCGTTTGCGGTAAGGTGCCGTTGACACAAATGCCAGCTCGGACGGGCGTCGACGGCAAAGTGTCACTGACACAACTGCCAGCTCGGGCGAACGCAACCGTTATGGCGCAGACGACGCGTAACCGCGAACGCAGGCGACCGATGACGCTCGTCGCCTGCGTCCCTGCCGAGCATCACACCATTGGAGTCACACCATGCAACTGATCGAGCACCTTGACCAGCAGACACGCACTATCGTCGAGACGGGTTACCGGGAAGCGCTCGAACGCCCCGTGACCCTGCGCGCCAACACGCTCAAAGCAACTGTCGACGACGTGTGCCGCGACCTCAACGCGCGCGACATCGTATACGAGCGCGTGCCGTGGTGCGACGACGCCCTCGTTGTGCGCGATGCGCGCGAGCGCGACCTATGGGAGCTCGACATCTACCGCGAGGGGCATATCTACCTGCAAAGCCTCTCGTCGATGCTGCCCCCGCTCCTGCTTGAACCCCGCGCCGGCGCCGACATCCTCGACATGTGCGCCGCCCCCGGCGGGAAGACCGCGCAGATAGCGGCGCTTACCGGAAACGCCGCGCACCTCACCGCCTGCGAGATGAGCGCGCCGCGCGCGGAAAAACTCACCTACAACCTCGACAAACTCGGCGCCGCCAACGTGAACGTCATGCGCACCGACGCCCGCAAGCTCGACGAGTTCTTTAGCTTCGACCAGATTCTGCTCGACGCGCCCTGCACCGGGACGGGAACGTATCGAGCCGGAGACGAGCGCGCCGAGAAGCGTATGACGCCCCAGCTTCTCGCCAAGGTGACCAAATCGCAGCGCGCGCTACTCGACCGCGCCCTCACCGTCCTTAAACCCGGTGGCACGCTCGTCTACTCCACGTGCTCCGTTCTTGCCGAGGAAAACGACGATCAGGTCCGCGCCGCGCTCAAGCGCCATCGCGACTGCGAGGTCGCGCCGATTCTCCTCGATGCACCCGCCGAGACGGAGGCCGACGACCAGCCCGAACGTCCCCGCGCAGCCAAGGATGAGGTTCGCCCCGCGATCCTCGCGAACGCCGGGAGCGGCCCGCTCCGTTGCCCCGCGCTCGAGCACGAATGCGCGCTTGCGGGCACGCTCACCGTCGCGCCCACGCGCCTCTTCGAGGGCTTCTACGTTGCCGTTATCAGGAAAAAGGCTCGTACATAGGCAGCGTTGCGCAAGAACGCTCTAATCGGGGGGCATCCGCGCCGGACGCTCCCCACGCCGCGCGTCGTCGACACGGGATGGGCGCCATGTCGGAATCACCCCGCGGTGGAAACCCCAAGCGGGATAAGCCCATGCCGGATGCTCCCCACGCCGGGAGCGTTTTATTTCAAATGACCTTGATGTCGAGTGCGACATCGATGCCTGCCGTCATCAATGCGACATACCATTTATACAGCGAGCCCTCAATGCTTCTTGGGCTGGAGGCAAGTTGTGCCGAAGATGCGATATGCCCTTGAAGCGGCGCGCCCTCAATGCAGGACACCCCTCCATACCATGCACCCATCAAGGGGCGATCGAAGGCGCTTGCCAAAAAGATGCGCTATCGACGCTTGGAGCGATACCCGTTCATGAGCTCCTCGTCACGCCTGCGATCGCTGCGGTCCTTGAGGGCGGTAAAGGCGAGGTACGCGATCGCCACGGCGGCAATCGCGGCGACGATCACGAGCACAGGGGCCAAGATGTCGAGAGCGGCCATGACGGACACCATCCCTTCCGATACAAATCGAGCGCAAGACACACCATGCGCACCATATTCCGCAGCCTGCGTGCCACAGGGGGCGCGCGCATCGCATGCCGCGGGCCGCATGCCTTGAGATGCGAGCCGAAAACTGGGCGCCGCACAAGGGGCGCACGCGCCACGCACCGCAAGCCAGACACCGCACAGGGGGCACGAGCGCCACGCGCCCCGGTCCGCGCACCGAACAAAAGGGCACGCTCGCCACGCGCCGCGATTCACGCACCGCACGAGGGACACACCTGTCGCGTGCCGCGGCCCGCGCGTATGCAGAGGACCCGCGCACGGGATCCGCGCCGCTCAGGGGCACGCGCGCCGCGACCCGCACGCCGCGCAGGAGCAAACACACCTTATCGCGCATACTGCGGGTTCAGCATAGCAGATTGCGCCGCACCATCCACCGAGCTACGCAAACCACAGAGCGATGGAGAGCAGATGTGCGCGCCCGCACGCGAATTAGCCCCATGCAGGCGGGTACAATGGTTCGGCACGTATCCTTCTCGTCTGAGGGAGCACCATGACCGATGAACTGACGGGCGCAGCCGCCCGAACCTCCGTACCGGACCCGCGACCTGACGCCGCGGCGCGCATGAGCGCCGAGATGGCAAGCGGAGCGAATGTCGAAAGCGCGAGCGCGACCAGCGTTCCCGCCATCGAACGGGACGAAGACGCCGCCCAGATCGAACCCGCGGAGGAAATCGGCGAGCCCATCACCGTGAGCGCCGAGGTGCCCGAGACCATCGAGGCGACCATCGACTTTTCCGAGGTGGAGCTCGCGGACGAGTTTTCCGAGCCCGAGCTCGCCGTGACGCCGGGCGGCCTGCTCCCCATGGAGCCCTCGCCCATCGAGGGACGCCTGCGCAAGGCTCCCCTGCGCGTGCCTGATGAACTCGAGGAATGCGGCGGGTTCACGCTCTTTGGCCGTCGCATCAAGTCGCTGCTCTACACCACCGACGTCGCGGTCATCCGCAACTCGAACGCAGACGCCATCTTTGCCGTCTACCCCTTCACCGCGCAGCCCGCCATCACGCAGGCGCTGCTCACGGCCTCCGAGGCCCCGGTCTTTGTGGGCGTGGGCGGCGGCACCACCACGGGCAAGCGCGCCGTGCAGCTCGCCGCCGTCTCCGAGATGCAGGGCGCCGCGGGCGTCGTGGTGAACTCCCCCGCCCCGCCCGAGATGATCGAGCAGATCTGCGCAATCATCGACATCCCTGTCATCGCCACGGTCGTGCGCTGCGACGCGGTCGCGCACGCCAAGGTCAAGGCGGGCGCCAAGATCCTGAACGTCGCCGCCGGCAAGGACACCCCCGCCGTCCTGCGCCAACTGCGCGAGGCCTACCCCAACCTGCCGCTCATCGCCTCGGGCGGGCGCTCGTCGCTCTCGGTGCGCGAGACGGTGCAGGCCGGCGCCAACGCCGTGATCTGGACCCCACCCTCGGCACAGCAGCTCCAGGCGGACATGATGCGCCGCTACCGCGAGGCCGAGGTCAAGCCCGAGGTGCCCGTCATGGACCCCGTGGCGGCCGCCGACGTCAACCCGCTCGAGAGCGCCCGCGCGGACGTCCCCATCCCCGACGAGCTCATCGCCAAGGCCACGACCAGCGACCGCAAGCGCGCCCGCCCCTTCCCGCCGCTCTTCTTCAAGAACAAGCGCCGGTAGCAAACGTTCTTTACCGCGACCGTCGCGCCAAGCGTGCGATGCCCGGCGCCACGGCAAAGCCCGCGCAGCGCCGGGCAAGCCTCCCACGCCCCGCCCAACCCGCCCGTAGCAACCGGCTCATTGGGCGGGGCGTATACTCCGCATCGTAGCTGCCCCCAGGAGCCCGAACGAAAGGAACCGCCATGCTCGTCACCGCCCTCGCCACCGCCAACGCAAACGACTACCTCTCCGAGCGCTTCCGCACCGCCTACGAGTTCCTGTCCCGTCCCGATCTGGCCGAACTCCCGCTGGGGCGCAACGAGATCGATGGTGAGGACGTCTACGCAAACGTGCTCGAGTACGACACCGTCCCCGCCGCTGAGAAGGAGCTCGAGGCGCATCGCGACTACTACGACGTGCAGTTCGTGGTGAGCGGCGAGGAGCTGCTGCAGTACGCCCCGTGCGACGGCCTCGCCACCGTGCAGGCCTACGACGAGCACGACGACTTTTGCCTCCTCAAGACGCCCGAGCCCGTGTCCTCCATCGCGCTGCATGCCGGCGAGCTCGCCATCTTCGCTCCCGAGGACGCGCACAAGCACGGATGCACGCTCAGCGAGCCCGCGCACGTGCGCAAGATCGTCGTGAAGGTACGCGCCTAACCCGCCGTACCACGGCCGCGCCCCACTCAAAGGATCCCTATGAAGACCCTCCTCGCACAGCTCGCCAAGTTCGGCGTCGTCGGCGTCATCGCCACGGTCATCGACTTTGGCGTGATGAACCTCTTGCACTACGGCCTGCATCTCGACATCCTCATCGCGAACACCGCGGGCTTCATCATCTCGCTCGTCTTCAACTACGCGGCGAGCATGAAGTTCGTGTTCGAGCATCGAGACGGCATGAGCCGCACGCGGGAGTTCACGATCTTCTTGATCCTGTCGGTCATAGGCCTGCTGCTCAACGACGGCATCGTGCTCATCCTCAACAAGGGCGTCGCCCTCGAGGCCAACATCGCCAAGATCGCCGCCACCGCGCTCGTGATGATCTACAACTTCGTGACGCGCAAGATCTTCCTGGACGGCACGGGGGCGTAACGCGACAAGCCCCATGGGCGCTGCCCGGCCGCAATCCGGCGGGATTATGGAATGGGCAGCGCGGTTGATTCCAAACCTTAGTGCAACGATGCGCGGTTGATTCCAAACCTAAGCGCCAACGTTTTGACCCCTCGGCCAGAATCCCGAGGTCAGCACAACGAGATGGAATCGGCCGCGCAAGGCCCCATTCGTATGCTTCTTGTGCGAACGCTTACATTTCCCTGACCAAGGGCGTATAGTTTGCCGAGTTCACCGCCACCGGTGATGATTGACGCACCCGTTGCAGGAAGTGATGATTTGCGCGCAGCCCTCGCACATCCCAACACTCGCCAGTTCCTCAAGTTCGCGCTTGTGGGATTTGCCTCCCTGGCCGTCGAGTACCTGTTCTTGGGTTATTTCCTCCAAGCGCTCAGCATGGACTACCTCCTAGCCACCACCATCGCCTTCATCATCTCGATCGTGGTCAACTACATCCTGTCCATGAAGTACGTGTTCTCGCACAAGGAGGACATGAGCCGCAAGCGCGAGTTCACCATCTTCGCCGTGCTCTCCGCAATCGGCCTGGGGTTGAACGACCTGTATATGTTCATCGGCGTGAGCCTCCTCAACGTGGGCACCATGGCCATGAAGCTCATCTCCACGTTCTTCGTCACCTGGTACAACTACTTTAGCCGCCGCAAGTTCCTCGACGCCGGGCGCGGCTAGACAGGCCCACATCGCGCCTGCATCGGGCCTGCATCGAGCCCGCATCCAGCCGCCACATCAGGGCGTCGCGCCTCAGCCCAACACAATTTGAGCCGTCCGCAAGGGCGGCTCTCTTAGTTTCCGCCCGTACCCGCATGGCTGGCCCTTTCAGTTTCCGTCCGCATCTGCAAGGGCGCGTCTTCTCGTTTCCGCCCGCGTCATCTAAGGTGGCTCCTTTAGCTTCGGTCTACAAGGGCGGATCTCTCGGCTTCAAGGCATTGCGATGAAGCTCGCCGGCGTTAAAGGGCCGCACTGATGGCCGACGTTGATTGACCGACATTGATTGGCCGCGCTGATCAAGCAACGTCAATCAGTCGGCATGTATCAACCGACGTTGATCGGACGGCATGCGTCAGCCCACGCCGATCGACCACTTCAAGAACCCTCAACCTTAGAGTGAGGCTTGAAACTCGTGACGGAGCCCAAGCCCATCGAGAATCGTTCCCACATTCATGATAGTCGCAGGTAGACGCCATGTTTTGCAACTGCAGCACCGAAGATGAACCCTCACCTTAAAGGTGAACTTGAAACTCCAAACTTGCTTCATATTTCCGCAAAGCCGCAGGTAATCAAAGCCTCAACCTTCAACTTGAACCTTAAAGAATGTCTAACGTTCAAGTTGAACTCGAACCCAGTGCTACTATGCTTCTTGTCAAATGGTAAGCAGACAGACGAGGATGCACATGGAAGCAACTCCAAGCCTGCACGCCACGTGGCGCAAGGGTCGTACCCGCCGCCTGATCACGGGCGCGGGCGTCACCGCTGCGCTGTTCGCGAGCGTGCTGTTCCCCGTCCCGGCAAGAGCAATCACCACCGAAACCGCAGCCACGCTCACCGAGACCCAGAAAAAAGTCGAGGACTCCGCCGCCGCCCTCGATAAGGCGGCCAAGAACCTCGATGCCCTCCAAGAGCAGATCGCCCAAAACGAGGCCCGCATCGCCGAGCTCGAGGAAAAGCTCCCCGAGGCCCAGGACAAGGCGAGCCGCGCCATGCGCGAGATGTACAAGCACAGCAAGAGCTCCAACCCGCTGATGAGCTTTGTGCTCAACACGCAGAGCCTCGACTCCCTGATCTCGGGCATGAAGTACATGGACCAGGTCAACGACGCCAACGTCGATGCCGTGCGCGAGCTCAGCGACATGCAGACCGAGCTCGAGGCCGAAAAGACCAAGCTCAACGCCGCGAAGGTCCAGGCCGAGTCCGAGAAGCAGTCCGCCCAGGACGCCCTTGAGCAGGCCCAGCAGCTGCGCGAGGCCGCGCAGGCCCAAGCGGACGCCGAGGCCGCGGCCGATGCCGCCGCGCTCGAGCAGGAGGCCGCCTCAAACGGCGCCTCCGGTCCGGTCGAGGCCCCCAGCAACGGCGCCGTCAACTGGGACACCGACCAGGCCTCCTTTATCGCCGAGTGGACCGGTCGCATCGACGCGTACCTCGCCGGCTCTCCCCTCGAGGGTCAGGGCGTGACGTTCGCCACCGCCGCCTGGCAGTACGGCGTCGACCCGCGCTTCTCCCCCGCCATCTCCAACACGGAGAGCTCCAAGGGTCGCCATTGCTTCTTGCCCCACAACGCCTGGGGTTGGGGCAGCTCGAGCTGGGGCAGCTGGGAAGAGGCCATCAACGACCACGTCGCGGGCCTGGCGCGCGGCTACGGCTACACCATCAGCGTCGCGGGCGCCAAGAAGTACTGCCCACCCAACTGGTTCAACTGGTACAACAACACGCTGTCCGAAATGAACCGGATATAGCATCCGGTACAAATCGAGATGAGAAGGGGTCCCACGGGGCCCTTTTTCTTTGCGGCGATCGATGCGCCTGTAGAAGGCCGAGAGACGCGCACGGGTGCGAGCAACCAACACGTGCCGCAGCGGCGAACGCACCGCATGGCTGCAAGCACCCCGAGGCAAACCCACAGCACAAACTGCCGGGGCACGCACACAACAAGAAGCGCTCGACAAGGCGCTCGCGACAGGCCGCTCTCCCCCACGACCGGACGCAACCCGCGCATTCCGGTGGTAAACCGGCTTAAAACGGGGTACGATACCTCACAGTTTTGCACATACGACCTTTAGTTAGGAGCACCTATGGAGCGTCCGAACGCCTGGAAGAAGTACGATGAGGCGGCCCTGGCCGAGCTCGAGGACCTGTGCGGCAAGTACCGCGCCTTCATCAGCGAGAACAAGACCGAGCGCGAGTGCGTCACCAGCTCGATCCAGCTGGCAGAGGCCGCCGGCTACGTCGACTTGGCCGCCTGCATCGCCGAGGGCCGCGAGCTCAAGGCCGGAGACAAGGTCTACGCCGCCAGCCACAACAAAACCCTCATGCTCGTGAACCTGGGCCGCCGCCCCATGGAGCAGGGCCTGAACATCCTCGGGGCTCACATCGACTCACCGCGCCTCGACCTCAAGCAGAACCCGCTCTACGAGGCCGGCGACATGGCCTACCTCGACACGCATTACTACGGCGGCGTGAAGGCCTACCACTGGGTCGCCACCCCGCTCGCGCTGCACGGCGTCATCTGCAAGAAGGACGGCATGACCGTCGAGATCGCCGTGGGCGAGGACGCCGACGACCCCGTGTTCTGCATCTCCGACCTGCTCATCCACCTGGCGGGCGAGCAGATGGAGAAGCCCGCCGGCAAGGCCGTCGACCACGAGAACCTCGACGTGATCGTGGGTGGCCGCCCCGTGGTCATCGAGGGCGACGACGAGGCCAAGGAGCCCGTCAAGCAGATGTTCCTCGACATCATCAAGGAGAAGTACGACATCGAGGAGGAGGACTTCCTCTCCGCCGAGATCGAGGTCGTGCCCGCAGGCCCCGCGCGCGAGATGGGCCTCGACCGCTCCATGATCTTGGGCCACGGCCAGGACGACCGCGTGTGCGCCTACACGTCGCTCGCCGCCCAGCTCGATGTGCCCCAGGTCGAGACCACGAGCGTGACCCTGCTCGTGGACAAGGAGGAGATCGGAAGCGTGGGTGCCTCCGGCATGACCAGCCGCTTCTTCGAGAACACCGTGGCCGAGATCATGGCGCTCGCCGGCGAGGACTCCCCGCTAGCGCTCCGCCGCGCGCTCGCCAACTCGCGCATGCTCAGCTCCGACGTCTCGGCCGGTTTCGACCACCTCTACGCCGACCGCTTTGAGAAGAAGAACGCCGCCGTCATGGGTCACGGTCTGTGCTTCAACAAGTACACGGGCTCCCGCGGCAAGGGCGGTTCCAACGACGCCGACGCCGAGTACTTTGCCCTCATCCGCGACATCATGGACGAGGCGGGCGTCGACTACCAGACCTGCGAGCTCGGTCGCATCGGCGCAGGTGGCGGCGGCACCATCGCCTACATCCTCGCCGAGTACGGCATGGACGTGATCGACTCCGGCGTGGCGGTGCTCTCCATGCACGCCCTGTGGGAGGCCACCAACAAGGCCGACGTCTACGAAGCCTACAAGGGCTACAAGGCGTTCATCTCCCGCGCCTAGCCTTCGCGCCGCTCACCGACCGCGGACCGCAGCCCCCGTGCCGCCCGGTCCGCGGTTTTTTATTGCGCGGGCAATGCACCGCCGCTTCCCGGCCGAGCGCCGCCGATCCCCGGCCGCCGCGCCGCCATCGCTTGGCCGTCACGCCGCCGCGTCCCCCTGCATCGCCAGCTCCCCCGCATCACCCGCATGAGGCACCCTCCACCTTCGCACCGCACAAGGAGACCCATGATCCAGGTCATCATCTCCCCCACCAAGCAGATGACCATCGACAACGACGCGTTCGCCCCGCGAGGCATTCCGCCTTTCCCGGAGCGCACCGAGCGCGTCGTGTGCGCCCTGAACGGCATCGAGCGCATGCAGGGCACGGCGGGCCTCAAGGCGCTGTGGGACGTGAGCGACAAGCTCTTGACAGAGAACGTCGAGCGGCTGCACGGCTTCTCGCACGTCTCGGGCGACGAGCAACTCGTCCAGCCGCAGGTGTCGCGCCTGCTGAGTCCCGCGATCTTTTCCTATGTGGGCATCCAATATCGCAGCATGGCCCCCGAGGTGCTTGATGAGCGGGCGCTCGACTGGCTGCAGGACCATCTGTGGGTGCTCTCCGCCCTGTACGGATGTGCGCGCCCCCTCGATGCCGTGCAGCCCTATCGGCTCGAGATGGGCGCCAAGCTGGCCGTCGACGGAGCTCGCAACCTCTACGCGTTTTGGGGCGCCGCCCTGGCACGCGTCATCTGCGGGCAGGGCGGCGCAGGAGGAGGCGAGACGGCGGTCGTCAACCTGGCGAGCGCCGAGTACGCCAAGGCGGTCCTGCCGCATCTTGATGAGCAGACACCGGTTGTGACCTGTGTGTTCTCCAGCAGCCTGCGCAACGGCAAGCCCATGCAGAAATCGACCGAGAGCAAGACCGCCCGTGGCTCGATGGTCCGCTGGATGGCGGAACACGGCGTGGAGTCCCCCGAGGAGCTCAAGCGCTTCGACGTGGGGTTCCGCTTCGATGCGGGCCTTTCCACCGAGGACGGCCCGCGCAAGACATTCGTCTTCATGAGGGGCTGAGCCCTCACCTCAGAAAAGGGACAGTCCCTAATTTGAGGTGGGGGCTATTGGGCGGCGGCGCGGATCAGCTCGGGATCCACATGCGCGCCCGCCGTCGCCACCACGGTGGCGGCCACGCGATTGGCGCGCGCCAGGGCCTCTTCGGGACCCTCCCCGCGATGCAGACCGACCATGAGCGCGCCGATGTGCGAGTCGCCCGCGCCGATGGTGTCGACCACCCGGGTGGCGACGCCCGGCACGACGCCCCGGCGAGATCCGTCGTCAAAATAGCAACCCTCGCTGCCGAGCGTGGCGAAGACGGTGTTCTGCACGCGCCCGCGCAGCGCCGCGACCGCGGAGGGAACGTCCCCGAACGCGCAGGACGCGTCGGCACCCACGCCCTCGCACGCGGAGCCGGGCACGGCGCCGGACATCTCGCGCACTTCGGAATCCGCGGCAGGATCGGCCCCCTCCCGTCCACAATCACGAGCGGGCGATTCCCCATCGCCAGCGCACGGCGCAGCGCCCCCGCAGAGCCTGCCCGCGAGCACCATCGCCTCGTCGCCGTTCATGTGCAGCACGGGATGCAGGTCGCAGACGCGCTCAAACAGGTCCAGCGGCACCGCGTCGGGCCGGGGCCCGGGCGTAAAGCAAATCGTCTTATCCGCGCAGCAGCGCTCCAAAAACTCGACGACCACCGGGCCGGTGGGGTCCTCGACCTCAAGACCGCACACGTACACCGCGTCGATCTCGTCCATGTCGAGCGCATCGAACCACGCGGGCTCGTAATGGTAGTCGGCGCCGTGATACGCCACGAAGGTCCGCTCCCCGTCGGGCTCGACAAAGCAGTAGCAGCAGCCGTTCTCCATCGAACCGTTCTCGACCAGCACGGGAACCCCCTCGGCCGCCAGGCCCTTGCGCACGAAGTCGCCAAAGGCGCCCGTGCCGACGGGGCTGAACAGCACCGCGGGCTCCCCCAGCGCGTGGGCGACCGCGAACGCGTTGAACGCGCAGCCCCCGAGCGTCATCCGCTGCCCGTACACGACCACATCCTGCGCCGTGCGCGGCAGCCTGTCGACGTTGATCACCACGTCGGCGCACGTCACGCCAACGAACAGCAGCTTTCCCACGGTTGCCCTCCTTGCGGCTCCCCACTTACACCATGACGCATGGTACCATTCACCACCTCGCGTTTTCGTGAAATCGGGCAGTTTGCGGTAGGATAGAGGGCGTTCATGGACCCACGCAAGCAGAACGGAACACACCTTTGAGCAGCGAGCAGGGCACGACGCGCCACGCGGTATCGGTGGCGGTGCCGGTCTACAACGTAGAGCGCTACCTCGCCCAGTGCCTCGATTCCATCCAATCCAGCCTGGGCAGGCGGCTGCAGCTCATCATCGTCGACGACGGCTCCACCGACGCGAGCCGCGCCATCGCCGAGCGCTACGCCGAGCGCGCGGGCGCCGACCCCTCCCTCCCCGATGTGGAGATCGTCGCCAAGCCCAACGGCGGCTACGGCTCGGCCGTCAACGCGGCGCTCGACCGAGCCGACGGCACGTACGTCGGCATCGTGGAGCCCGACGACTACCTCGACGGCGATCTGTTCGGCGAGCTGTACGCCATCGCCGTCGTGACCGACCTGCCCGACGTGGTCAAATCGACCTACAAGCGCGTGTGGATGCCCGACACCCCCGACCAGCGCATATGGGGCTCGCTCCTGCGCCATCGCGGCGTGCGCACCTGGGAACGCGGCTGCACCACGCTCGGCGAGTCGCCCGAGCTCGTCCGCTGGCACCCTTCCGTATGGTCCGCCATCTACCGCCGCGATTTTCTCCGCGAGACGAACACCCGCTTTATCGAGGCGCCGGGCGCCGGCTGGGTCGACAACCCCTTCGTCATGCGCGCCATGTGCCAAGCGCAGCGCATAGCCTTCACCGACGACGCGTGGTATTGCTACCGCGAGGACCGTCCGGGCTCGAGCAGCGTCACCAAGGCCCCCACGCTGTCCCTCACCCGCTGGCTGCAGATGGCCGACGAGGTGGCCGCAAGCCGCTGGTCCGCCGACGAGGGCGTGCTCGCCTCGCTCGCGAGCATCGGGTTTCGCTACGCATCCCACCTGTGGGACACGCCTGAGGCGGAGGACAGTCAGGTTCGAGAGCTTCTCGCGCGCGTCATGAACGCGATCCCCAAACATGTTGCCCTTGCCCTGGATGACGTATCGCCCGCGGCGAAGCAGCGCTACCTCGCCATGACCCGCCAAGACGGAGACGTCGGCGGCGCGGGCGCCTACCGGCTCGCCATGCTGCGCGAGCTGCTGTATTCCTGGCGCGAGAACGGCCTGTACTTCGCCTGCGAGCGAGCCGGACTGCACCGTCACGCCGCCGACGCCCCCAAACCCCGCTAAGGAGCATTCGTGTCCCTCGATCCCACAACCGTCGAAGCCGTCCAAACCGTCGATGCACCCAGCGACACCCGCGGCACCGCGACGACGCATGCACCCCTCGTGTCCGTCATCATCCCCGCGTACAACGTCGAGGCCTACGTGGAGGCGGCGGTGCGCTCCGTGCTCGACCAGACGCTCGCGGACATCGAGGTCATCGTCGTTGACGATGGGTCCAAAGACGCCACGGGCGAGATACTCGACCGCATGGCACAAGACGACCCGCGTCTCACGGCCCTGCACGTGCAAAACGGCGGCGCTCCCGCCGCGCGCAACCTCGCGATCGACCGGGCGTGCGGGCGCTACCTCGTGTTCGTCGATGCGGATGACGAGTGCGCCCCGACCATGCTCGAACGTCTCGCCCAGATCATGGACCGCGATGGCTGCGAGCTCGCCGTCTGCGGCTTCGAGATCGTCACCACCACGGGGTACGGCAACGGCGAGGACTCCGGCGACAGCACCTACGTCGAGGTCAAGCAGGTACCCGACGCCGTGTACCGCACGGCCGACGAGTTCCACCGCGCCTCCCCCGCCCTGTTCGACAGCAACATGTTCTACCCGCCCTGGAACAAGATGTTCCTGGCGAGCCGCCTCAACGACCTCAACATCCGCTACCGCGACGTCTTTTGGGACGACTTCCCCTTCGTGCTCGACTACATCCGCGACGTCCAGAGCGTCAGCATGACCAGCGAGCCGCTCTACCGGTTCTTCCGCCGGCGGGCCGACTCCGAGACCGCCCGCTACCGCGACGGCGTGTTTGAGAAGCGCGAGACCGAGAACAACTGGATGCGCGATCTGTACCGCCATTGGGGCATGGAGGACGACCCGACCGCGGACGAGATGGTGAGCCGCCGCTACATCGAGCGCCTGGTGGGATGCGTCGCGAACGAGTGCTCTCCCAAGAACCCCAAGACGTTCGCGCAAAAACGGGCCAAGGTGGCCGAGATGCTCGCCTCGCCCGCCGTCAAGCCCGCACTCGCCTCGGCCCGTCCGCGCAGCGCAAAGATGCGCCTCATGCTCGTGCCGTACCGCATGCACAGCGCCACGCTCTGCCTGCTCTCCGGCATGTTCATCGAGTGGGTCCGCGGCGCTGCGCCCACGCTGTTCGCCAAGCTCAAGGCCACCAGGTAGACCGGCGCCCCGTGGCATCGAACGCGGGTCGGCACGGGCGGCGCTCGGCAGGCGGCACGCTTGAGGCGCGGTGACGTCGCGCACGGCGCAATGGATCAATCGATCTTAAGAGAACCCTATGGAGCGATGCACGTCTCCATAGGGTTTCCTCGTGTGTTAGAACTTTGCGTTCCTTCGCGTCGAGGGGTGGTTTTACCCCCGTGCGGGTACGAGAATCTCGTGAGCGATCACGAGAGGTACCAAGCATGTCCACATCCCAAGACCAGGCGCGCACGCGCACCAACACCATAGAAGACGACGACGCCACGACGGTCTGCACCGCGCACGACCGCCGGAGGGAAGCTCCCCTCGACGCGGTGAAACATGACGTGGCGGAGGCGAGTGCAGCCGCGACGAACGCGATGGGCGTCGGCGCGACGAGCGTGATGACCGACGGAGCGACAAGCGTGATGGGCACGGGCGCGGCCCCGACCGGCGGACCATCGCCCACATCCGAACTGATGAGCGGGCGCAGCCCATACACCGCGTACCTTGGATCCCCCGACACGCACATTGGCGCCACGCAGCCCATCGCCGTGCGCAAAGGCCTGTTCAACGGCATCTCCGTCGCCCAGGTCATCGCGGCGTCGGCGGCAGCGGCGACGTCGATGCTCCTCGCCTCGCGCATCGGCATCGCCGGCTCCGTCATCGGCGCCGCCGTGAGCTCCATGATCACCGTCATCTGCTCGCAGCTCTACCGCAACGCCCTCGATGCGAGCGCGCAGAAACTCAAGGCAAAGCAGGCGTCCTCGGACCTCGCGCACGGCACGGCGATGAGCGCCTCGGCGGTGACCGAACCCAACGGCACGGTCGCCGCGCCGTACGCGGCCCGACTTGAAGGCAGGGACCTCACCGCGCGCATAGCGCCCACCAAGCTGCAAGCGCGCGCCGCGGCGGAGCGTAGCGCCACCAAACGCAAGGTCGCCGTCGTCTCCGTCGTCATCGCCGTCGCGGCGGTCGCCGCGAGCGCGGGCATCATCATGCTCACCACCTCGGGCGAGGGCCTCGGTGTAAAAGCGCCCTCGCTCTTCGCGAGCACCGACCAGCAGGCAGTCGTCCCCGAGGACCCCGCCGATGAGCTCGCCTCCTCCACGCCCACACCGCAAGACACCGGCGCGCCGTCGACCGACGGGCAATCTACCAACCAGTCGGGGGCGACTGACAGCGCCACAGACGCGGGTGGTCAGGACGCGACGGGCGGAGGAGCCGCGGGCAACGGGCAGTCCGGTACCGACGGGTCCACCTCGAACGGCGCAACCGGCTCAGACGACTCGACAGCCGGCAACGGCGCCGGCAGTTCAGATGCCGGCAGCGACACGGGAACATCCGGCGGCGGCTCTGCGAACGGCGGCACCACGAACGCACCCAGCACGGGCACCGGCCAGTCCGGCTCCTCCACCGGCGGCAAGACGGACACCTCGACAAACGCCGTCGTGAACCCCAGCGCTTAGGACGTGATCCGACCTGTCCAATGTGTCACGCGGAAACGGGGCGCTCGATGCTACCATGGTTCTTCGCACACGTATGAAAAGAGACCGCCATGGCACGCACCGTAGACACCCCAACGCTTACGCAGAACAACCGCATCTACCTGTATCGCCTGCTCTCCCACGAGCTGGGCTGCGGCAAGCAGGTGTTTCTGCCCACCGTCGAGGGCGCCCTCGCCGGCGATCGTATGACCGCCGAAGACCTTGGGTACGAGAGCACGCGTGCGCTTCTCGAGGCGCTCGATGAGTTCGTGAAGCTCACGATATTCAAGGGCGGCCGCATCTACGCGACCGTCATCGCGCAGCCTGTATGGGACGAAGCGCTCGCCGCGCTCGAATCCGGCTCGTCGGCAAAAAGCGATGGCGGGTCGAAGTCGGGCAAGCCGTGGAAACGCAAGAAGGCCGATAAAGCCCTCAAACCGGTGCGCCCCAAGCGCGTCAAGCGCCCGGAGCCTGCGTGTGACGCGGCCGTCCCTGAGGCACCCGAGAGCGCAAAGGGCACCGCAAGCGCTCAAGCAGTGCCTGAGAACACCGCGCAGATCTCGACGGATCAGGAAACGGTAGCGGAACCTGAACGCGCTACGGCTGCGCAGGAAACCTCATCGGGTGCCGAGCGCACTCCGGCTCACCAGGACGCGCTAACGGAACCCAAGCGCATCGCGGATGAGCGGACATCGCCGGCAGGCACCGTTCACGACAAAGTAGCCCCGTCAGATCCGGCAGGCACGGAGCAAGCCACGGACGCCCCGGGAAAGCCAGCGGGCACAGGGCGCCTCGCGCCCGGACAAGCTGCCCAAGAGGCCGTCGTAGAACAGGCGGCAACGGACGGCGCAGCACCCGATGGAACAAACGACGCGGCCGACGATCCGGAGCAGACCTCCCCACACGACGCCGCCCTCACCTCACCGGCGCCCGCGATCTCCCTCACCGTAACGTACGACCCGTACAGCGGCGTCGACCGTGAGGTCAAGCTCGAGTCGCACCCCGTGACGGTCCCCGATGCCGCAGCTGCCGATCGCGCGAACGGCGTCCAAGCACCCGGCGCCGCCACGCATACATCCGATGCCGGCGCAACCAGTGACGCGCACGCGTCCTCTTCCGCAATCGCGCAGGAAGTCTCACCGAAGCCCCCGGTGCAGGACGAAAAGGAGACGCACATAAGCGGTGGGCACGCAGCCGCGGCCGCACCCGTCTCGAACACGCGCGAGCCCGGCGCCGCCGCAGCATCCGCCTCGCTTGAAACCGTGTACGAGCCCACCTGCGCCCACACGCCTGCGGACTCCGATCAGCAGAACGCCCCTCACTCCGATGAGGCGCCTGCGCCATGCCACGCCGATGCCCCCAGCTCGTCCGTGACGCACGCCTCGCGCAACGCAAGCCAGGACCTCGCACGCGAAGCGACGGCCGCGGCAAGCCCCGCATCACGCGCGAATGAGCCCTCCTCGCAACCCGTACCCCTCGACCCGAAGGTTCTCGCCACGTACCCCAAGGACTTTGCCGCCGAGGTGTACCCGCCCAGTGACGCCATCGCCGACCTTTGCGAGCTGCTCCCCTACGGGACCGAAGTGTTCACGCTGCTTGCCGAGGATTACGAGCGGGCACGCAAACTTGAGCTTGTAAGTGGCACTCGCGCCCGCGCAACGTTCCCCCTGCGCATCCAGCACGCCAACTCTGTCGAGCCGATCCGGATCACCCTCAAGAAACGCTCTGGATCAGGCCTCAAGTGGGAGCTCTGCGCCATCGAATAACGATAACGACACGAAATGTTGCAGTAGATTCTAAGGTCCGCGAGCATACAAGGTATAACGACAAGCAAATCCCGCAGGTAGATGCCATGTCGTTGTTTAGTCAACTTTGACGGGCATCGATTCACTGCAACATTTCTAACTTCGCTATGCCACCAACGCGCAAAACGTCAACTTCATTGAAATAGAATTGGGCTGCCTACCTGCGTAGACAGCCCAATTGAACACTTTTCGATCACCCGGGGCCCTCATCACATGGCGAGGGACGCCCGTCCACTAATCGCGCGTGAGCTTACGATGCACGCGATGCGGCTTGGCGGCGTCCTCGCCCAGGCGGGCGACGCGGTTCTCCTGATACTGCTCGAAGTTGCCCTCGAACCAATGCCAGTTGCCCGGGTTCTCGTCGGTGCCCTCCCACGCCAGGATGTGGGTGGCGACGCGGTCCAAGAACATGCGGTCGTGGGAGATGACGACGGAGCAGCCGGGGAACTCCAGAAGCGCTGACTCGAGCGCGGAGAGGGTCTCGACGTCGAGGTCGTTGGTGGGCTCGTCGAGCAGCAGCAGGTTGCCGCCCTGCTTCAGGGTGAGCGCGAGGTTCAGGCGGTTGCGCTCGCCGCCGGAGAGCACGCCGGCGCGCTTCTGCTGGTCCTGGCCCTTAAAGCCGAAGCTCGCCACGTAGGCGCGGCTCGGCACCTCGTTCTCGGCGACCTGCATGATGTCCAGGCCGTCGGACACGATCTCCCACAGGGTCTTGTCGGGGTCGATGCCGCCACGCATCTGGTCGACGTAGGAGATCTTGACCGTCTCGCCGATCTCCAGGTTGCCGCTGGTGAGGGGCTCAAGACCGCAGATGCACTTGAACAAGGTGGTCTTACCCACGCCGTTGGGGCCGATCACGCCCACGATGCCGTTGCGCGGCAAGGTGAAGGAGAGGTCGTCGATGAGGACACGGCCGTCGAACTCCTTGTGCAGGTGCTCGGCCACCAGGACCTTGGAACCCAGGCGCGGGCCCACGGGGATGCGGATGTCGGTGTAGTCGACCTTCTGGCTAGCGCGGGCCTCGGCCTCCATCTCCTCGTAGCGGGCCAGACGCGCCTTGTTCTTGGCCTGACGGGCCTTCGGGGAGGAGCGGACCCAGTCGAGCTCGGCCGCGATGCGCTTGGCAAGGCGCTCCTCGCGCTGACCCTGGGCGGCGGCGCGGGCGGCCTTGGTCTCCAGATAGGTGGAGTAGTTGCCCTTGTAGGGGTAGAGGTGGCCGCGGTCGACCTCGCAGATCCACTCGGCCACGTGGTCGAGGAAGTAGCGGTCGTGCGTGACGGCGAGCACGGCGCCGGGGTAGTTCTTGAGGAAGTGCTCGAGCCACAGGATGGACTCGGCGTCCAGGTGGTTGGTGGGCTCGTCGAGCAGCAGCAGGTCGGGAGCCTCGAGCAGCAGCTTGCACAGGGCGACGCGACGACGCTCGCCGCCGGAGAGCACGTTCACCGGCATGTCGGAATCGGGCAGCTGCAGCGCGTCCATGGCCTGGCCGAGCTTGGAGTCGATGTCCCAGCCGTCGGCGGCGTCGATCTCGTCCTGCAGGCGGCCCATCTCGGCCATGAGGGCGTCCATGTCGCAATCGGGGTCGCACATCTCGACCGAGATCTGGTTGAAGCGCTCGACCTTGGCGATCATGTCGGCAAACGCCATGCGAACGTTCTCGATGACGGTCTTGTCCTCGTCCAGCGGCGGCTCCTGCTGGAGGATGCCCACGGTGTAGCCGGGGGTGAGCTTGGCGTCGCCGTTGGAGACCTCCTCCAAACCCGCCATGATCTTGAGCAGGGTCGACTTGCCCATGCCGTTGGGGCCCACGACGCCGATCTTGGCGCCCGGGTAGAAAGACAGGGTCACGTCGTCGAGGATCACCTTGTCGCCATGCGCCTTGCGCGCCTGGTACATCTGGTAGATGAATTCGGCCATGAACGGCTCCGTTTCCAAGGGTTTACGTGGTCTAACGTTCCCCATTGTCGCATGAAACCGAGAACTGCAGGAATTCTCGACGAATTACGCAGCCAATCCACCCCGACACATTACCTCGATTTAGGGACAGACACTTAATTGAGGTGTTGGCAAGCAGGAAACTCATCAATCCCGCGTGCCTATCATCCTGAAAATCGACGGCGCGAGAAGCTTGGTCAAACGGTCGTAGCCCGCATCATTGAGATGCAACCCATCCACGTAGAATTCGCGGCGCGCTTCCCCCGCCTCATCCACAAACGCGGGGAACACGTCCAAGAGCTCGGTCTGCCTATCCAAGATCAATTCTTGGTATTCGGTGAAAATCATATGGGAGAAATTATTACTACGGATCCCGGGAACCTGATGATAGCTGCGCAAGGCCTCAATACACGGCAGCGTCGAGTACAGTAGCACCTTCGCCTGCGGGCAATTTCCGCGAACCAGATCGATTACATTCTTGACGTTGCGCGCTATCTCGCGCGGCGAACTCATGACCGTGTTGCCCAAATCGTTGATGCCCACCATGAGCACCACGAGCTCGGGGTCGTACTTCACAACGGCCTCATCCACCACCCACAGCAGCTCTTCTGCGACCGCGCCGCCGATGCCACAATTGTACTTGTTCTCTATCTCGGGAAAGCACCGCTCTATCGGATAGCACTCGGTCAGGGAGTCCCCAAAGAACACCACACCACCGGGACGCGCTGTCTTTGTTTGCTCCATAATAGCGAGTATACGCCGCAGCTGTCCCTCGCGCAGCTGATAATACCCCGGGTTGTATTTCATCGACTCCCTCATGCTACCCCCTCTATCTCCATACCGATCTCGAACATGCGGTGCCAAGGCATATAAACGCGTTCGATATGTGTCGGGCAGCTGCGCGCCAGACCAAGCTCATCGAAACGCCCCTGCAGGTCTGCCCGAATGATATCGGCGACAAGTTCCTCGCGATCCGCGAAGTCGTAATAGCCCAAACCAAGGCTTGGCAGCTCCTCGGCAACCACGCGCGGACGAACGAGGGCCTGATAATACACGTCTTCGATAATGCGATAGCAGGTGTTTCGAACGATTTCGTCCTGATTGGTTCCCACCAGCGCCTGGGCAAGCACAGTGCCCAATGTGTTGCAATTCGTATTCCATCCGGCATACGCGCAGAGACCTTGCAGCGCGCCCAGGCGATCCAAATAGCGAATACACTGCACGTCACCACCGTTGGCAAAAGCGCTATCACATAGGGCGACGCGTCGACCCTCGGCAAGGTACTCGGCTATTCGATGTGTGAAATCGAACAGCTGCCGATAGCTCGTGTAGCTGAGATCCTTTTCTGATTCCGGAACGAAGGACTCTTGCATCACCTTGCCGGGGCAGTTAATCGCAAGGAGCAAATCGGCCTCCTGCGGTGAATCCGCGAGTCGTGCGCCTGTCACCCTCACATGGGATTTCAAGCTCTCCATCATCGGACGGTCCTCGTACAAGGGTATGATTTGCGGACCGAGAACCGAAGCGAAAAACGGCCAAACCCGCGGTGAGTACCCGACGGCCTCATTATATGCACGCGCGAGCAACGACATCGACACCTCGTCTGCGCCCGGATAGATCATGCATCGCATATCGAGCTCGTGGCGCTTGAGCTCGGAGATAACACGTTTCTGAGATATCGCCGTGTAACCGTACGGGGCGGAATCGTCTTGAGGAATGACAAGGAAATCGATGGTCCCGTCATCGAGCAAACGAAGAGCCTCGATGTTCATGGACTCGTTGAATGCGCGACGACGCTCGTAGTCGCAAATCACCTCATCGGGAATCTCAATAGACGCGAGCTCAGCCGCTTCCTCATCAGATAGCCCCTCGCGCTCGCCCAAATCCATGAGGTATTTCCGGCGAAACAGCAGGTACCCCCAATCGGCATAATACTCTGGCTCCTCCTCCGAAGAGTCATAGGAAGGTGCACGCATGATGCACTGGAACGCATAGATCTTGAGCGCCGGCTTCGCCATGCGCATCTTCCGCAAGACGTCGAATCGCCGGACGGCCTCAGCATGATCAAGGTGGTGGAGACGCGAGGGGATCAAGCCTCCATACAGCAGCATGTCAAGCGATATGACAACAAACTCGAAGTCTTCTACTTTATTGAGCAGGAATCGATTGATATCTTCCGGATCTGCGGGGATCCTCTTGCTGCCCAGCATCTCTAGCGTTGGAACCTCAAGCTCCAGGTCCTTATTCGTCCGTGCAATCATTTGAGGAAAGACACGGTTACAAGGACGTTCGTCAAGTGGAAGCAGTTTTCCTTTCACTTTTACTCTCCAATCTGAAGCAGGAAGGGGCCTTAGGCTGGCCCCCTCCGAGCACTCAACTGACAAAACGTCAGGCGAGCAGTCCCTCTATATCTTTCAGGGCCTCCAAAATCGAAGGCTCTCGCACCACATCGACCGGGCACGGCAGATCAGAAACAAGGTAGGAACGCTCCGCTTTACCAAACATCTCGAAATCGTTCGGAGCATCTCCAATCGCCATTATCCGCTTACCCGCGTACATCTGCGCAAGCGCTGAACCTTTCGACACACCACGCGGCATCACCTCAAGAGAGGTCTTCGATGACATCACCGCCTGCACGCCTGGATACTCCTCCCCAACCATACGGGCAATCGGCTCAAGATCGACGCCATCACCGACGAGCAGGAACAAAACAATCGGTTGGCAACGAATCACCTCACGCAAATCCCCCTTGATGATATGAGAGTCATACAACTCTTTGGGGAAATCCGGATCGCGTTCAGATGTCCAATATCGATTGGAAACCGTATTGACTTCGATTCGCACGGGAGCGTCCTCGATGCGATTGAAGATCTCAAGGGCGTCCTCTGAGTTCAGAAGCTCAGCCTCAACGCGCCCTTTACTCCTTCGAACGGCGCCGTGCTGTGATATCCGGTTATCGAAATGGAGCCCGAAGCGCTCGCCAGCGCAAATAATGTCATGATCGAGGCGACCAGTGCCAATTGCCATCGTGCATCCGCGCCGCTGCAAACGCGCCAAGATATCAACCGTCTCCTCACCGCCGATGACGTTGTTGTCGGCATCGAGAAGCGTCCCGTCCATGTCGAAGGCGACCACGACGTCGCGGGGATCGAAAGAAGACACAGCTTCACTCCCCCTCGTTCTCAGCAGGCTCAACTTCACGATCCATAGCCTTAACGAAGGGCATGTAGATGAGAACCGCCACAACAAGAATCACAACCGCCGTAAGCGCAGCGCCGACACTTCCGCCAGTAGAGAGGAGGGCACCGAGAACAGGTGGGGTTACCCAAGGCGTCATAATATAGGTGTATCCAGCGATGCCAAGAGATGTCGACAGCGCGCCGATGCCCATGCCGGCGAGCGTCGCGAGAATCATGGGGATGATAAGCACCGGGTTCATCACGACCGGCAAGCCGAACATGATGGGCTCGGAGATATTGAACATGGCGGGAACCAAGCCAACCTTGGCGACCGTGCGGTAATCGGCGCGACGTGAACCAAGGAGGATGGCGATCACGAGCGCGAGCATGTTGCCCGCTCCGCCCATGAACATGAACGAATCGAGGAAGGGCTTGGTCATGATACCCGCCATTGCGCCACCAGAGGCTACAGCCTCAGCGTTGGCGGTCAGCGTAATAAGAAACAAGGGCTCGAGAATAGGGTTCATGATGCTCGCAGAATGGATGCCGAATCCCCAAAGCATCATGTAGCAGAAATAGATAACGACGAGACCAATCGGCGAATTGACCAAACCGAGCAGCGGCGTTTGCACCCAGGAAGTGATAAGGTCGTTGACGGGCATTCCCGCAAACGCGCTTAAAACACGCACAATGCCAAAAACGATGACAGTCAGGGCAACGGGAATGATGGAATTGATGGATCGTGCGATGCCACCGGGCACCTCGGGCGGCATCTTGATGACAAGCGCGTCAAACCCCACGAGGAACCGATACAGCTCAACAGCGAGAATCGCAGCAATGAACGCCGTGAACATTCCCGTAGAGGATAGGTAGCCCGTGGATACGTACTCCCCTATCTCATCGCTTGTGCCGAAAGGAGTCAAGCACAGGTAACACACGACGGCAGTCGTCGCCCCGATGCTCGTATCGAGCCCGTATTGCTTCGAAAGCGCCTTCGATGTAGTAAAGGCCAAAAGCAAGCCGAGCACCGACATCGATGCTGAGGAGATAAAGCCACCAAGCTGCTGGGCCTCGGTGAACGGATTGCCGAACAGCATGTTCGTCAGCCCGTTGGGCCCCAAGATGACAGAATTAATGAGTGTGAACAGTGATGCTGTAATGACCAATGGCATAACGGCGATATAACCATCTCGGATGGCGCCAAGCCATCGATTGCCACCAATCTTCGCCGCAAGAGGCATGATTTTCTCAGATAGGTTATCTATGAATCCCGATTTCATCCTGACTCGACCTCCCGGTACTCATGGTTTCACCGTGGGCTGCCGGAGTTGGGGTATACCGGTATACCAAGGCTTTGCTCCCCATTCTCGCGGTGCCGTGCGACCATCCCCGCGCGCAGGAAATCAGTGCGCATGCCTGCATTGTAGGAAAAGAATCCAAATTGGACTTGTCCAGATTTGTTTATCCTCTCGTTCAAATACCATGTTCTCATGTTATTTATTTAATTTTATCTTTAGTGTATTGACAATAGTATATTGACATAAAGATGTATAGAAGGACAAGAATAGAGCCTTGAACATGCATTCTGCTGCAAAGTTAATTCTCGTATGTCCCTATGATGTCGAGAGGCTAATCAGCCATTCACCGCTTCATTGCATCCGTTTAACGATTTATCCTATTATTTGGACAAATATAGGCACAATAGAATAGATTTTGGACAATATCGAGTCGATGAGTGGGGAAGCATGGACGCCAAGACTTCAGGCAAGATATTCCAAGTCAATATAGAGTCCGATCACTCCGAACCCATGCGCTATAAAAACGTGCTTTTATACCAACTTGGAGAAGTTCGTTACGAGCAAGGATTTGATGACGAACATGAGCAGTGGTGCTATGAGCTGAGCGTCATTCTGTCAGGTGCGGGCACATTTTCCATAAACGGAAACACAATCACCGTAAAGGAGGGCGACATCGTCCTGTCCCCCAAAACCGGTCGGCACGCAGTTGCGGCACTCGACAACCAATTTCGCTTCCTCTATCTGGGATTCGATCTTGCCAACGACACCCAATTCGAATACATGACCGTTTTCCAGATGTACCTTATGGGTCTACGTGACAACGTTTGCCGGACGGATACGCGTGGTATCGGAACGATACTGTCATCTATGATCAATGAGTTTAAAGAAAACCTCCCCTACTCATTCGAGTATCTCCTTAACTGCCTTGAGACAATCATCATCCTCTCGTATCGCACGTTTGGAAACTACTCACACGGAGAAGATCTGGTCGATGCAAAGACCACTTCCGTGGGCACGACAGTCTATACGCTCATCAAATATATCGAGGATCACGTCTTTTCCATTCCAGACATCAAGACTCTCGCGACACAGATGCACTTCAGTTACAACCACATATCCCATCTGTTCAAGAAGCGTACGGGCACGACCCTCAAGCATTACATCATCCAGGTCAAAATGAAGAAGGCGCAGCAGCTGATCACCGAAGGCGTGTGGCCCATTTCAGAAATCGCCGTAATGCTCGGCTATGAATCCATCCAGTCTTTCAGCAAGGCATTTAAGAAAGAGGTCGGGATGTCTCCCAGTGCTTTTAAAAAAAGCGGATTACTCCCGTTGAGCCAGAGTCCGTGATCGCCAGCCAATCCCGCCCCGAATGAAACGCAATTCCCGACATATCTAGTTCAGACAGGAACCCTTCTTAGAAGAGCACACATCGCAATCGTTCCGTCATCGCGATACAGAACGCAAGTACACAGCACCTTTCCAAATACTGACCACGCGAAGGGCTGAGCTCATTCCCGCAGCGCGAGACAGATTTAATCAAGGTCCCAGATGATGCCCTCACCATCCCTCACGCCGCTGAAGAAGCAAATGGGCGCAAACGCCAATCTCGAATCGGCAAACACGACCTCGATATGGGGAAGCACACGCGGGCAACCAAGCGAACTCGCAGGGCTATGGTAACGGCACCACGCGATAAGCAGGCAATAATAACTATCTAACAGTCACCTAGATAGGTGATAGATAGCGCGGCCCGCGGGGCCGCGCTATCCTTATGCGTGCCAAACAGAGAATGTGCCCGAGCGCCCACCCGGATCTTTGTTTGGCGACAATCCCTCCGGGTGGGCGTTCGGGCGGATGGGACGATCCCGCCATGAAACACGCGAGCCCCTACGCCGGGCTCGTCGGGTCGCTGACGCCCGCCGAGCTGGAGGACCTGTCCGACGCCGTCGAGGAGCGCAGGCTCCGAGACGAGACCGGCTTCGGCACGCTCGCTGAATCTGAATCTGAATCGAGTACGCCAAGGCGGTACTCCCCCATCTTGCCGATCATATACCCATTGTGACCTGTGTGTTCACAAGCAGCCTGCGCAACGGTAAGCCGGTCCAGAAGTCGACCGAGAGCAAGGCGGCCCGGGGCACGATGGTGCGCTGGATGGCCGAGATGGGAGCCGAGGGCCCCGACTACCTCAAACGCTTCGATATGGGGTTCCGCTTCGCGCCCGAGCTTTCGAACGAGAGCGGACCGCGTCAGACCTTCGTCTTCATGAAACGCTAGGTAAAAAGCGCGAAAGACGGCGCCGTGTGCGCGGATAGGGCTTACAATCGGAACCGACAACTGCATATCACGGGGAGCCTGCAGGACGAGACGGCAAGCTGAGAGGGGGCGGCGCCCGCCCCGACCCGAAGAACCTGATATGGGTAATGCCAACGAAGGGAGCGAGTGCATGAGCACCATCAACACCACCGGCAATCCGCCGAACGAGCCCATCACGCAGATGGACTTCGCCCGCGCGGGCAAGATCACCCCGCAGATGCGCACCGTGGCCGAGCACGAGGGGCGCGACCCCGAGTACATCCGCGAACGCGTGGCCCGGGGGACCATCGCCATCCCGGCCAACATCCGCCATATCGAGCGCGGCCTCACCCCGCGCGGCGTGGGCGAGGGCCTCTCCACCAAGGTCAACGTGAACCTCGGCATCTCGGGCGACAAGGCCGACGCAGCCGAGGAGTGGAAGAAGGTCGGCATCGCCGTCAACCGCGGCGCCGATGCCATCATGGACCTCTCCAACTCCGGCAAGACCCGTGCCTTCCGCCAACAGGTGATCGACGAGTGTCCGCTCATGGTGGGTACCGTGCCCATGTACGACGCCATCGGCTACATGGAGAAACCGCTGATCGAACTCACCGCCGAGGACCTGCTCGAGGTCCTGCGCGTGCATGCCGAGGACGGCGTGGACTTCGTCACCGTGCACGCGGGCATCAACCGCTCGGTGGTGAAGACCTTCAAGGAGACCGGCCGCCTCATGAACATCGTGAGCCGCGGCGGCAGCCTGCTCTTTGGCTGGATGGAGGTCACCGGCAACGAGAACCCCTTCTACGAGTTCTACGATGAGGTCCTCAAAATCTGCCACGAGTACGACGTGACCATCTCGCTCGGCGACTCCTGCCGCCCGGGTTGCCTCTACGACGCCAACGACGCCATGGAGACCGCCGAGATGATCGAGCTGGGCAAGCTCACCAAACGCGCCTGGGACGCCGGCGTGCAGGTCATGGTCGAGGGCCCCGGGCACATGGCGATCGACGAGATCGCGGCGAACATCAAGCTGCAAAAGCGGTTGTGCCACAACGCCCCCTTCTACGTGCTGGGGCCGCTCGTGACCGACATCGGCGTGGGCTACGACCACATCACCGCGGCCATCGGCGGCGCCATCTCGGCCTCGGCCGGCGCGGACTTCCTATGCTACGTGACCCCCGCCGAGCACCTGTGCCTGCCCGACGCCCACGACGTGCTCGAAGGCCTCATGGCGACCAAGATCGCGGCCCACGCGGCCGACATCGCCAAGGGCGTCCCCGGCGCGCGCGACGCGGATAACCGCATGGCGCAGGCCCGGCGCAAGCTCGACTGGGAAGAGATGTGGAAGTACGCCCTCGATCCCCAGACGGCTCGCGAGCGCTACGAGGCATCGCCGGCGGCCACCAAGGGCACCTGCACGATGTGCGGCAAAATGTGTGCGGTGCGCACGGTCAACAAGGTGCTCGAGGGGACGACGATCGATCTGGACTCGGAGCACTAGGCTCGGGCGACGTGACTGAGGATAATGGTCGGGTCGGGGGGGACGGGGTGAACCTCTCACGTTCAGCTTCGGCTTTGCCTCAGAAATCGCGCGAGGGGTTCACACCGCCCCCCGACCCTGCGTTGCCACGGCTGAGGTGGCTGGCTACGCGCCACCACGTTCCTAAAAGAAAAAACTTGCTTGATGCTCTGCCTTGGCATTGCATCCGCCCTGGCAGGAGCGTTTCATTCGTTATGGAAGGATTGCTTACTATGACTATTTCCGCTGCTGATCTTAAGGACGCCCTCACTGCTGTTCGCGAGACGGTGCCGCTGGTGCATTGCATCACCAACTATGTGACGGTCAACGATTGCGCCAACGCGCTGCTGGCGTGCGGCGGCTCGCCCATCATGAGCGACGAGCCCGAGGACGTGGCCGACATCACGAGCATCTGCGGCGGTCTCGTGCTCAACATCGGCACGCTCAACCAGCACTCCATCGAGGGCATGCGCGTGGCCGGCAAGCGCGCGGCCGAGCTCGAGCACGCCATCGTGCTCGACCCGGTGGGCGCCGGCGCCTCGGCGCTGCGCACCGCCACCGCCTCCGAGCTCATCGACGCCCTGCCCATCACCGTCATCCGCGGCAACATGAGCGAGGTCAAGGTCGTCGCGGGTGCCGCCTCCTCCACGCGCGGCGTCGACGTGAACCCCGACGACGTGGTGACCGACGAGAATCTCGCCGAGAGCGCCGCCTTCGCACGCGAGCTCGCAGCAAAACTCGATGCCATCGTGGCCATCACTGGCGCCATCGACATCGTGGCGAGCGCCGATCGCGCCGTTGCCATCCGCAACGGCGTTGCCCTCATGGGCAAGATGACGGGCGCCGGCTGCGTGCTCTCGTGCCTCGTGGGCGCCTACGTGACGGCCAACCCCGCCTCCAGGCTCGAGGCCGTCGTCGCCGCCATCGCAGGCGAGGGCCTGGCCGGCCAGATCGCGGCCTCGCGCATGGGCGAGCTCGATGGAAACGGCAGCTTCCGCACCTACCTGCTCGACGCTATCTGCAACATGACCGCCGAGCAGCTCGCTGCCGGAGCGCTCGTGGAGGAGCTCTAGGGGAGCCGCGCCCTTGCAGCCGAGGCAGGGCGGACACGCACCCGCCCACCCTGCCGTCCCCGAAGGGCAGTGCCAGCGCCCCCTCGCCACACGGCCCTTCGGGCAGCCCTCCGACGCGGAGGGCATCGCAATCGAGAGGAGATTCGTACATGGCACCTCGCCGCGGGCGCTGGAGCGCCCAGGACATCCGTACGCATATGCGCCTATATGCCGTGACCGATCGGGCCTGGCTCAACGGACGCACCCTGCCCGAGCTCGTAGCCGACGCTATAGCCGGCGGCGCCACCTTCATCCAGCTGCGCGAGAAGCACGCCACGCACGATGAGATCGTAGCGTTCGCTCGCGAGCTCATGCCCATCTGCCATGCCGCAGGCGTGCCCTTCGTGATCGACGACGAGGTCGAGATCGCACGCGAGGTGGGTGCCGACGGCGTCCACGTGGGCCAAAGCGATACCGCCTGCGCCGATGCGCGTCGGCTGCTGGGTGACGGCGCCATCATCGGCGTCTCGGTCCAGACCGTCGAGGAGGCGCGCGCTGCCCAGGCGGCGGGAGCCGACTACCTGGGCGTGGGCGCGCTTATCCCCACCCCCACCAAGCCCGATGCCGTCGATGTCACCTCCGAAGAGCTCGCGCGCATCTGCCGAGCGGTGGACATCCCCGTGGTGGGCATCGGCGGGCTGCGCGTCGAGACGCTCGACGTGCTCGCGAACTCAGGTGTAGACGGCGCGGCCGTGGTCTCGGCCCTCTTCGCGGCCGATGACGCCCAAGCTGCCGCGCGAAGCCTGCGCGCCCGTCTGGACGAGATGCTCGGCGGCGGCGAATCCGCCTTTCCGGCGTTGCCCCCGGCATGCGCCGCACTGCCCGCCGTACTCGCCATCGCCGGCTCCGACTCGAGCGGCGGCGCGGGCATCCAGGCGGATATCAAGACCGTCGCGGCCAACGGGCTGTTCGCCGAGACGGCCGTGACCGCGCTCACCGCGCAGAACACCATGGGCGTCCGCAACGTGCTCGAGGCGACGCCGACGTTCATAGCCGAACAGATTGATGCGATATTCGAGGACATCCCGCCCGCGGCGATAAAGATCGGCATGTGCCCGTCGGCGCCCGTCATCGAAGCCGTCGCCGACGCGCTCACGCGCTGTAGCGCCGCCAACATCGTGCTGGATCCCGTGATGGTCGCCACATCCGGCGCCCGCCTCATCGCCGAGGACGCGGTCCATGCACTCGAAGATCGACTCATACCGCTCGCGCGCCTCATCACGCCCAACATGCCGGAAGCCGAGGTCCTCGCAGGCTTCGAGGTGCGCGACGAGAAGGACCAGGAGCGGGCGGCCGTCGCGCTGGCCGACCGCTTCGGCTGCGCCGTGCTCGTCAAAGGGGGCCACGGCGTCCACGATGCCAACGACGTGCTGGCCCTGCCACCGACTGAAACCGCAGACGTCGGTGCGGGCGTTCGCACGACGTGGCTTCGCAGCCCCCGCGTCGATACCGAAAACACCCACGGCACCGGCTGCACGCTCTCGTCGGCCATTGCCTGCGGTCTCGCCAGAGGTCTCGGGCTTGAAGAATCGGTGGCGGCAGCGAAGTCGTACCTCATGGGCGCGCTCGAGGCCGGGCTCAACCTGGGTGCCGGCTCCGGCCCCATCGACCACATGTGGGCCTACCGCCCGCACCAGAAGGTGTCCGTTTAGGCACCCCGCCCTCAAAAAGAGGGCGGGCACCAAATTGAGAGGTGGGGCTGTGGCCCGCGCGCAATCGTTGGCGGAAAACGGTAGCACAAGTCGGTCTCATGCAGGCGCGCCATCCCCGCACGCAGGGCTCTCAAAATGGGGACAGGCACCAAATTGAGCGGGCGCAACCCGCGGCTTCGTCTGGATTTGCATCGTCCCCCCGTATTGAGCGCCTCCGGCGCGCAGTCCCACCCGAGGTCACGGGCCGCATTTCGATGCGCGGTCCGCTACGGGTCCTCAAAATGCCCTCGCCCCTTTGGAAGACGCGAGCGCGCCGTCACCCAATCGACTTGGATGGCGGCGCGCTCAGTGTAGGTCTGAAAACGAAGGCCTGCTTCCCGTTTTGCTAAAGCCCCTTGATGTAACGCTGATCACGTCGAAAATGTTGGTGTAAGCAAGGTCGATGAAGGGACGGCCGCTGCCTAGAATTCATTACAACCACGAAATGGATTCAAGAGAAAGGCGACGGCCGTAACGGGCACTTCACGGCAACTCCCGACCCACGGCGACGCCCACGCCGGCCTCGCCCGCGCGGTCTCGGAGTGCCTGCCGGGCGCCGGCTGGCAGCGCTGCGTCGTCCGCCTCGAGCGCGACGTCTGCTCCCTGCTGCCCTCCAAGCGCCATAGGGCGATGGCGGCCAAGGCGATGCGGGCGGCCTTCCGCGAGTCGGGCCCCGCCGCTGTGAGGTCGGCGTACCGCGCGGCGATCGACGCGGTCGGCGCACTGTCCGCCGCCGCGGGCGCGCTGCTGGGGGGGGGACGCGGAAGCCGACGCGCCCGCGTACCCGGACTTCCCCGCCGGGCACAGGCGCCGCATCCGCGCCAACAACGTGCAGGAGCGCATGAACAGGGAGATAAAGCGCAGGTCGCGGGTGGTCCAGGTGTTCCCGAGCCCGGAGTCGATGCTGCGCCTGGTGGGCGCCGTGTGCGCCGAGCAGGACGAGGACTGGTCGAGTAGGCGCTACATCTCGCCCGAGTCCATGCTCAGGCCGGCCGAGCCCGCGGGGCCCGAGCCCGTCGAGAGCGAGGCGTCGCGCAAGAGGGGCCTCATGATCGTCGAGACGGCGATGGAGCTCGCCGGCACGGGGGGGCGGCGTGATGCTATGATGCAGATGGATTCTGGCGGCTGCCCGTTCCCGAACGACGGGTTACACCAACTTTTTCGACACTACCATAATATCTAAAATAATCATCTTTAAATTCTGCAAACATTAGATTCCTTTTACCTCATGTATAAACAGCTGCATCTTACCTACTGTCCCGCAATAGTCCCTGCAGCTGCTTTAACCACACTACTCATCCTTCAACCGACGTATTCTCGAAAAAACTCTTTCAAGCTCATTGTGACAGACGGCGAAATGGGCACCAAGAATGCCGATGCAGCAGGTAAACCCCCAAACCAGAGAGAGATTATATGCCGCCGCAATAAACAGCAGCGACTCCGCAAACATGCACAACATCATCTTCGGGTTTCTATTCTTATAAACCCTGCCAAGATAGATAGTGCCAATGACATAACGCATGGCCACACCAAACAACGATGCGAGAACGGACATAACTGGACTGTCAAACATGAACACGGCAAAAGTCTGCGCAACTAAGGCGCACAGCAAAGCGGCGCCGTTTATCATCAAAAGCGCCCGTGTATCGCACCGAACCTTAAGAAAGGTGACAATCGTAAGATTTGTTTGCACTTCAAACAGACAGACTGGGAAAAGAAATGCAAGATACGAGAGGCCATCCGCATATTGAGGAAGCCACAGTCCCACCAGAGCACGAAGCGGCGCATACAGCAAGACGGCAAAAGGCAGAATCGCGCCCAGCCCATCTCTAAGATACACATAGTAATCTCGTGCCTTTTCAGTGCCCGCCGAGCGCATTGCAGGAAATAAGACCATCGCCGCCTGTGAGATAAAGGTGAGCGCAAAGTTGACGATTGAAAGCGAAAGTGAGACCTGACCAAAAGCCTCAATTCCCCAAATCGCATCGATGACAACTCGACACATTCCCATGATCAACATCCCGGACACATTCGCCACAGTGAGCACAATGCCGATTTTCATGGATGCAAATGTCTCAAAAGCTGCTTGACGCAAATTCAAAAGACGAGCTTGAGCGAATTCCTTCGCATTCAAAAGAAGGTACGCAAGAGAAATAGTCTGGGCAAACAAGTAGAAAAGGACATAAATTCGGAAATCGTCAACCCGTGCAAAAACGCAAACGAGAAGAAAGACGAGATATAGTCCTCGATTAACTATCGTGGAATAAGATGCTATTTTAGTCTCGTTCATCGCTTGAAAAACAAACGAGATGTAATAGGAAGCGTTTGAGATAACCAAAAACAGGGAAGACGAGATAATTACAAAAGTTCTGCCGCCGTCTTCCCCACAGAAAATGCCATATGCCGCAATGATAAGTGCGATTACGAGCTGGTAGCCAACACCCATCTCGAATTCGCTGCGTACCAGGCTTTTGTCGATCTCATCGCGTCCCTCTCCGCCATGTTGGAGATAGATACCATCGTTAAGCCCTAGCTGAAAGAAACTAACATAGCTTGTATAAAAAACAAACAGTTGCCAATAACCGAATTCCTCTATACCGAGTATTTTAGGGACCAGCAGCGTCATAACGACGCTGCAGGCAAATGAAACGCCCTGTGCACCGAATGCAGTCAAAAGGTCGTTCAACAGTTTTCTCGTGTTCAATGGTAAAGTTCCTTCTAGAGACAGCGGCACACGTACGCGAGCGCTCAGCACTTACGAATAGCTACATAGATAGAAATGGGCACCCCTACACTGACGCAACGTCCCCATCCACCGAAAACGAATAATCAATACAGCAAAGCGCGACAGTCCAGACATAGAAAAAGGGGGCATCGGTAAAACCATGCAAGATCATTCCCGAGCACAACAAGACCACACATGGAATGAACGATAATTTTGAAGATCCGCCGCGCAATCTTCTAATAATAAAGCGGAAGAGCGCTATGCCCATGACCATCGCGCCGATAAAGCCAAAAAGGGTTACAGCCTCAATATATATATTATGGCAATGATGCAGATCTTTGTAGACCATCGTTGTTGCATACGCGTCAAAGCCCATTCCCCTAAAAAGCATAGGGAACCCTATACGTCCCCAAATATTAAAATAACCTTCCCAAATCTCTCTACGTCCGGTAAGCAAATCGCCAGAATTCAAGCGTATGGTCAGTGCGTTAAGCGAAAAACCCGTTGAGCCGGAAAGAAGAAGGTCGAAAATCAAAATTGCAACAGCAAGCGCCAACAGGCAAGTTAGAAGGTGACGAACCGGAAGATACTTTTCGAGCATTCGTTTGAGATATCCCAAAATCAAAAAGAGTGCAATAACCGCTAGGCTAACTAAAGCGCCTTTTGAATAGGTTAAAAATACGGAGAGCACCAGCGCGAGACATAGTGGGGTAAGAAAACGATAGCCATGCTCAGAAAGTGCAAGGTAAACATTTGCGCCAACTACAACTGATACGAGCTGTCCGTAAAAAACCGCATCGCCAGTAAGCCCAGCGAACCTCGTCGTCACTTCCGATGCCGTCCAAACATAACCCTGGTCATATATATAAACTCCGGCGTTTATCATCACCTGCCCAAGAACGGCTGAAATAACAAGAGATACCGTCAACAATTGCACGTACACTGGAAATGAATCACGAACCCTCTTCGTACCTACGAGAAGAATCGGAACCAAAAGATGTATAAGCCATCTCACATACATTGATCCAGCTGTGAAATTATATATCGTCGCTATCACTATGAAAGCGAACAGAACTAGTCTTTTCTTTGCATCATCAGCTGTGCCGTCCATCAATGACTTAATAGCAAACAGTAATACAACCGCATAAAATAAACTTGTGCCGCCCAGATCGGCACCCATAATGTTGAAAAATGGAAAGCAAATGAATATCAGCCTACAGCAGATCTCTGATGAAGACACAAGAGCAATCGCGATAATGCACAACGTGCACAAAAGAGCAACCGAACTCGCCATTCGCAACCATGCAAGCCCGATGAGCAACAGTAAAACATACGTAAAAGCAGTAGCTAGCTCTTTCCATCCAATTCGCCTCTCGAGAAACGAATAGCGGCTAGAATTAATCACCATGACACTATCCCTTTACCATGTCGAGATGGGTGGCACTCATCCTGACGTAAAGCAATCGAACGATCAGGCTCATTTTTCATACACTCTCTCATATCCATCTGCCATGGCATAAGATGTAAAATCTAAACTCGAACGCCTACCGGCATCCGCCACCTTTTTTCTATGCGGATCTAAATACAGTCGCATCAAGGCAGATTCGATCGAAGCCTCATCAGGCTCGCAAAGATATCCAGTTGCCCCGTCTTGGACCATGTCGACGGACCCTCCACGTCGAGACGCTATAACGGGCATTCCTGCCGACATTGCTTCGATTAGAGTCATGGGCATTCCCTCGTAAAGCGAGGGCAAGACAAAAGCATCAGCCGCATAGCAATAATCCCTCGCATTTGGCAATCCGCCCATTTGATAAATCCACTGTGAAGCTCCAAGAGATGCAATTTCAGACTCAATTGCCTCTCTTAACTCCCCATCTCCAACAATCAACAACTTTGATTTGGGATAGGATTGATGGAACCGATTGAAAGCACGAACCAGAGCCAACTGGTTCTTTTGTGCCATAGCCCTACCTATGGTTAAAAATGCAAACGCATCGGGATCGCCCGGCAATTCGACACGCGACGGTGTGTAGTTGGGCACACCGTTGTACACAAGGGGAACAGAGGCCTCGTCAAGTGAATACAGGTTGCAGACCGACTCTTTAACCGTCGTATTAATGGCCACTGGCACCGTTTTACCCGACTGAAACGCCCGTCCTTGCATCTTCTGAATGCGTGAAGGCACCTCTTTTTCCGCAATGTTATGAATCGTATGCACACCGCGAAACTGTAAGCCAAGGCTCGCGGGGAGAATATATTGCATGCAGTATCTATGACTATGAACAACAGCGGGGTTCTTCGCTTTAAAAAGCTTGCGAAGCTTGGGCACTATCGTCAAATCAAGACCGGGCCTTTTGTCGAGGAACTCTACGGGGATACCCGAACTCTCCAGCTCCTGCGTAATGTCCGTATGACGCGTAAAAAGGCTGACCGCAACCACGTTCCAGCCTCTAGCAGCCAATTCAATGCATAAATGCTCAGCCATCCGCTCAGCCCCAGCCAGACCAAAGTCCGGCAAAACCTGCATCACCGTCTTTTCGCTCATTGGATCACCACGGCATCCGATTTTTCTGAAAGCTTTTGAACGGCTTTCTTTGCAATTGCCCTTAGACGATTGCCTGAATGCCTTTGATATTGCTCATATGTATTCGCCATTTCCATAAATGACTCATTACCGGACAAATCCGTCAGCGCTTTAAGCTGAGCGACATGGAGGGAATGGTACGCCGGCGAAGCAATGCGCTTTTCAAGATCATAATACGACCAATAACCGGTGTCATAATCGGAAAGATGAGAGGCAAGGGTAGACAGAGATTGAGAAAACGGATCAGAAAAGCGCTTATCGACAAGTGAAGCGTCATAGAGTCCGAACAAGCTAAATATCCACCCGTTCAGCACGCTGCGGCGAGGATTTTGGGGGTACTCTTCGAGAAACAGTTCGCCGTCTTCATGAGAAGAAACACCACCAATGTTTATGTCCGTCAACATAAAATCAGCAGCTCTAAGAGCAGCCTCGAGATATCGGTCATCTTTAAATGCAATGCTCGCACGGAGCAGCATTGAGCAGCCCTCACCTTGCGCCATTGATGAAACGGTATATTTCTCGCTTCCGATCGGACCAAAAGCATCCCAAGACCCATCGGCCCTTTGTGAACATAGCGCCCAATCTGCACATCCACGAAACGATTCCAAAATGGACTCACAGTCCACGGGATTAACAATAGACAGATCGTAGCATCCGAGCGCGTACTGAAAAATAGCGATAGGAAAATGGACCTTCGCACCGCCCGCTATCAAGCTCAGAGGAACTCCCTGACTATCGAGAAGGGTGTTTGGGGAGACCTTTCCGGTGAGATCATTGTAATAGCCGGCTATTCTCCCGACTTCGTAAACTTTACCCCGTCCTTGCTCGACTGCGACCTCCGTTTTACCGGATACAATCTTTACCCAACGTTTTGCCAATGCTGTCTTCTGTGAAAGCTGTCCCATGACATAACTTCCTTTACTTTTTAAACTCCAAGAACATGCGCCAGCTCCGCCGCGTTTCTTTCCGTTTGGAACCCAATCTCCCATACTGAACGTGCGGTACCCCTCATCTTCAGTTTCGCTTCTGGACCAAGCTCAGAAAAACGAACGATGGCATCTGCAACATCAGCCGCAGAGCAGTCCGGCTCCAAAAGAAACCCGTTAACGCCATCGCTCACTATTTCGCTCGTCCCCCCAACATCCGTAGCCAGAACAGGAATTCCGCAGCCGCATGCCTCCATGATTGAAATTGGAAGCCCTTCGCACGAAGACACGTTTATGAATAAATCAAAATGACAGGACGCATACTCATCAAGAAGCACTTTATTTGGTATGTTTCCTCGCAAACAGACTTTACATTTTGCAAGATCGCAACACATTGACTTCAATTTTGCGATATTCGGGCCATCGCCGAAATGCGTCCATGAAACGCATGTCCCCTTATCGTCCAAGATTCTTATCGCTTCCGCAATTATCTCCACGCGCTTGATATCAACTACTCGTGAACATGAGACAAGCTCAAGTGTTTTTTCCTGTGGTTCGTTAGATTTATCTGGAAGAGAGGGCGTCCCAAGATACAGCGTCCTGACTTTATCACCATATCCGGGCCACTCGGTGTCTAGGTATCGCTCGCCGTTTTTGGAACACGTTAAAACCCAATCGAGGTGATCAAGAAGATAGCGTCGAAATGGCAGATAATGCGTGCGATTGCGTTCTTCGTACAAATCGTAACCATGAGCTCGGGAAACTGCATGGCACCATGGGTACTTCTCCGAAAGCCAAGACGCGGCAAGCGCGATGTCATAAAACCAGAAGCTATATATATGTGTTGGAGAAATCTCTAAGTCATCTAGGCAGTTGCATATCGCATTGAACTTTCTATCTGCCCTCGCAGTAAAATATCCGCGGAATAATCTTCGCTCAAGTCCTTTCACCCGATCGCTTTCAAGCGATTTCTTAACCTGCACTGATGCGCCGAATGGATACATAAAACCCCGAGCAGTTAGCTCAACCTTATCAGCAAGCTCATTGGCGCACCCAAGGGCAAGTGGTGTCACGTTTTCAGGCAGTGAACAGGTCGGAGCATCTCCATGAGGAGCTTCCGTGCCTATGGCAAGTATTTCATCGAAATACTGAGCCAGGTATACAATCTCGGTTTCCAAATATGATTCAGCGGCAACCTCACCATGATTGAACGGAAACCGTCTTGCTAAAAGGATCAGGCGGCTTCCATCCTTACACGAACAACGTGCCGTCATCGTTAATCCCTCTTGAACAAGTCGCGAGTGTACACTTTTTCCGCAACATCGGTCAGATCGTCGCTCCACCGGTTGGCGATAATCACATCACAGCGCCTCTTGAACGCAGCGAGGTCCTGCATCACCTCGCTGCCATAAAACTCCCGGTCCTGCAGGGTGGGCTCATATACCACCACAGGGATACCCAAGGCTTTCACTCGCTTCATGATGCCCTGAATTGAGCTGGCGCGAAAATTGTCCGAATTAGATTTCATGGTCAGGCGATACACGCCCACGACAGGTTCAGGCCTGCCCTCATAGACAAGCGACATCACTCGGTCTACAACCTGCCTAGCGACAAAGTCTTTACGAGTCCGGTTCGATTCGACAATTGCCTCAATAATATTTTGCGGCACGTCCTTATAGTTTGCCAGCAGCTGCTTTGTGTCCTTGGGCAGGCAGTACCCACCGTATCCAAAGCTGGGGTTGTTGTAGTGCGATCCGATGCGAGGCTCCAGGCAGACCCCCTCAATCACGTCTGCAGTTGAAAGTCCGCGGGCTTCACAGTATGTATCCAATTCGTTGAAGTAAGCAACGCGCAGAGCAAGATACGTGTTAGCGAACAGCTTAACGGCCTCCGCTTCAGTCACACCAAGCACCAGGCTGGGAATTCCAACGGTCCCATCACCGTTACGACGTTCCCGCTCAATGGGATCTGCTCCGCATGCAAGCAACTCGGCAAATGTCCTCGAAGCATCGACCGCTTGGACGTCTTCCTTGGGCGCTCCGACCACAATACGACTTGGATGAAGGTTATCGTACAGCGCCTTACTCTCTCGTAGGAACTCAGGACTAAAGACGATGCGCGAATCATGCAGGCGCGCACGAAGAGCCATCGTATAACCAACGGGAACAGTTGATTTAATAACGATCCAGGCACTTTGATTTATATCTCGGATAGCCTCAATAGCGGCCTCAACGGACGAGGTGTCAAAGTAATTGCGCTTAGGATCATAATTTGTTGGCGTAGCGATAATGACATATTCAGCATCGGCATAAGCCTCCCGCGGATCCAACGTCGCACGAAGGCTAAGGGTCCTGACCCCTTCTTTCGCCTCAGTAAAAAAGCGCTCAATTTCACTATCTTGGATGGGCGAGACGAAATTATTTATCTTATCAACCTTATCGGGCACGATATCCAACGCGCACACGTCATTGTGCTGTGCGAGCAGAACGGCAAGAGAAAGTCCAACATAACCAGTGCCGGCAATAGCAATCTTCATTTTAGAACCTATCTTTCTAATCTCGCGTTTTACGAGCGATCTTTACCGCTTGTAAAAAATTTCAATCCCTCACGCACACATGCAGTCGGTGAAGCCAAAAAGGCCGTGAGTGCATAGCGCATCGCGGCAACGGGAGATTTGCTACGGAACATCGAAAACGCCAATACTGCGTTATGCCGGAACTCGATGTATCTCACGTCCTTTTTCGCAAGCATGGGATAGAAGGACTGGACTATCTGATGACGGGCTTCCTCGCCCGCGATCTTGTTAGCGCCAAGCGAGAGTCTTTCCCCTTTGTGAAGAATCTGATGGACGTGAACTTCTGGCATGTAGCCAATTCGCGCACCCGCCTCAATACAACGCAACATCAGCCACCAGTCCTGCCCCGTTGCAACTTCACCAAAACCTTCAGTGCTAGCGAAGAGCGTTTTTTTCAACATGTAAATGGCAGTCGGAGATATTGGGGTGAGCAGATGCGCCCTCAAAAGACCTTCCTTGCTGAAATCATGGCAATGATTGAGACGTCTATGCTCGACCAAATGGCCGTCTTCGTCGTACCAGCTAACGTCCTGCCAGCTCATATCAAGATCGTTATCTTGCATGAACTTAAGCTGGGTCTCGATCTTGTCTGGCAGAAACTCATCGTCATCGTCCAAAAAAGCGAGATACTTACCTGTGGCACGACCGCATGCGTAATTCCTCGCAGCCCCTCCCCCTGTTCTTCCAGACGTATGTACGACACGCAGCCTTGAATCCTTCTTTGAAAAATCCTCTAGGCGCTCTTTAGTTTCAATGTCATAAGCTGATCCCGGAATATTGTCGTTTACTACGAGGATCTCCAGATTCGAATAAGTCTGCCGAGCAATCGACTCCAATGCGACGCACAGCCTATCGGCCCTTTTGAATGTCGGCACAATCACAGAAACCAGAGGCTTTTCCATCACTTCCCCGTCCTCTCCACGAACATGGCCTTGAACGTACGGACGAAGATCCTGAGGTCGAGCGCGAGGCTCGCGTGGCGCACGTAGAAGAGCTCGAGCAGCTGGCGCTCGCCGTTCTCCCACGTGGCGGCGTTGCGCTCGGTCACCTGCCACCAGCCGGTGATGCCGGGCTTGCAGGAGAGGAACTCGTCGCGCGCGCCACCGAACTCGTAGGTCTCCTCGAGCGTCACGGGCCTGGGACCGATCACGGACAGGTCGCCCGTGAGCACGTTGATGAACTGCGGCAGCTCGTCCAGGCTCGTCCGGCGCAGGAGGCGCCCCACGCGCGTCACGCGCGGGTCGTCGTCGAGCTTCTGCTCGCGCCTCCAGGTCTCGAGCTGCTCGGGCGTCATGTAGCGCCCGGGGTTGGAGTGCGCGTCGGGGACCATGCTGCGCAGCTTCCAGATGTAGATCCTCCTGTCGCCGAGGCCCACGCGCTCCTGGCGGAAGAAGGGAGCGCCGGGGCTGTCGAGGACGATCGCCAGGCACAGGAGCGCCACGGGCACCGCGAGGACCGCGATGACGGCCAGGCTGAACACGATGTCGAAGGCCCGCTTGGCCGCGCGGTAGCCCGCACCTCCGGGCCTGGGGGCCGGGACCGAGTCGTCCCTGGGCGGCGCGACGAACTCGCCCCGCGAGAGCCTGCGCACCGAGCGCTCCCCATCCTCGACCGTCACGTCGCTATTCAATTCTTCCTGAGAAGTGGGTTCACCTAGTGGTTGCACGGGAAGCTGCCCCCCCCCGCTGCATTTTTATACTCAACTCCTGCTGCGGCTTGCTCCCGCTGCGGGTATGTCTTTTGCTCGACTGACAATTCCCAGTCCCACCTTTGTCGTGACCCTACGTCCACATATCTCGAGCTCCACGTAGGCGATGCTGCGGTGTCGGTTGACGCTCTTGATGCACGCCTCGCGACCCATGAGCGGACCGGACACCACGACTACGTGGTCGCCCTCCATGACGCCCATCGACATGGGCACGCACCGCTCGCCTTTACGGGTAAAGGCGTCTATCCAGGCGCGCTCGCCATCTGCCAGGGGAACGAACGACTCTCCCATATTGAGCACGCGGGTGTATTCGGGCACCTCGCGCAACAACCGCTTGACGCGACCGATGTGCTCGGTGGCCACAATCACGTATCCGGGTAAAAGGGTTTTCTCAACGTCCAGCCACTCCCCTCCCCGCTTGATCTGCGTGGAGTACAGAGGGCTAAAGCACTCGCGCACCGCACCCTCGGGCGCAATGCGCTCTATCACCTTGCACAGAGCTGACTCCTTGCCCGTCGGCACGTTCACCACGTACCAGGGCACCTCTTGAGATGCGCAAGCTCCGCCGCTCTTCATAGGGCAACCTCCCGCCCGCACGGCAAGCATCCTGCGGGTGCTCACATCACATAGATAGAGCTTCGCCATAGGCTGCAAGCCATACGGAGTCGTCGTATTCGCTCTCCTGAACCGCCGGGCTCTGCACGTGGCACGATCCCCTTTGGAGCAAGATATGTATGTCAGAAAACCGAACGAGTCGGCCTTCTGCCGTGCCGCCACTCAAACGTGCCGTTCAAGTATCGGCAAGGCAAAGGGCCCACCTGCGGTGGCTATGCCCTCATGTGCGCCCCTCTCCGCGGGAACTTGGCAACGGCCTTCGCGAGATACGCGTAATGTTCGGGCTTATGTGCATCGCTAGCAATGTAGCGGTAGAGGTTCTTCTCGAACATGCGCTTGGCAGGCTTCTTCTCCTCGCCAAAACGGCCGCCGCCCAAAAAGTCCGCGCTCGCCTGCAAAATGCAGCCCTGGCGCAGCAGGCGCTCCGCGATCTCGATGTTGTTCTGGACGGCGCGATAGCGCTCGGGATGCGCGATGATCACCGTGAGCCCCATACCCTGGAGCTCAAAAATCGTGCGCTCGTAATCCTGGAAGTCGCGCTCGGTGCAATTGGGCTCAAGCTCGAGCAGGAACTCATTGCTGCCGTCAAAGCACAGATGAGGTGCCCACTGCTCAATCCCTAGCTCGAGAAGCTTGGGATGGGCAACCTCGAACCCCATCTGGAGCGGAAAACCGCCGGCATGGGCCTGCAGCTCACGGAAGGCGTTCCACATGCGATCGAAGTCGAAATACGGGTCGCGGCAATGCGGGGTGCACACGATGCTGGTCACACCCGCGGCCTTGGCGGCCTCGAGCATCTCGAGGCTCGCGGAAAGATCGCGCGCGCCATCGTCCACGCCGGGAAGAATATGGCAATGAATGTCTCTCATGTGCACCTCCTTGCTATACAACGTTGTACTCGATGTTATTGCTTATTAGACGAACGAGTCATGCTCGCGATGAACTGGGCGGTCGTGTCGGGAGCGATCTTGGCGCCCGATGCCGAGGGAATCGGCTTGAGATTCGATGCGGGCGCGGGTGCGGGCGTGGAGGCCTGGGCACGGCGGCCAGCGCGAGAAGACGGCGCGGCGGCTGCCGGAGCAGGCGCGGAGGCAGGGGCGGGCGGCGCGGCGGGAGCGTCGGCGTCGGAGCTGTTGCCACGCGTGTAATACTTGGTGTAGTACTCGTTCTTCTCGCTCTCGCACAGGTTCATGACGGCGCCGATGATGTTCGCATCGGCCTTCTTGAGCTGCTCGTAGGACTTGGTAAGCTCATCGCGGCGTACCAGGTTTTGACCCACCACGAGCAGCACGCCGTCCACGACCGTGGACAGGACGGCCGCGTCGACGAACGCGCTCAGCGGCGGCGTGTCGAAGATCACGTAGTCGAAGTTACCGAGCGCCTGCTCCACAAAGCGATGGAAGCGCTTGGAGTTGAGGAGCACATCGGGGTTGGGGATGTGCGGCTCGGAGTCGAGGAAGTACATGCCGCGCGTGAGCGTGGAGACCACGGCATCTCTGATCTCAGCCTGACCGCACAGCACCGAGTAGATCCCCGTGCGCGCGTGCAGTCCGAGCGCGTTGGCGAGCGAGCGGCGGCGCATGTCGCACTCGACGATCAGCACGGTCTTGCCGCTGGAGGCCATGGCCTGGGCGAGCTGGATGGTGATGGTCGTCTTGCCCTCGTTGGGGACGGAGGAGGTGACGGCGATGGAGCGAATGGGATCATCGACGGAGGCGAAGCGGATGTTCGCCGCGAGCGTCTTGATCGCGTTCTGTATATGGATCTGGTCGATACCGGCCTTAGCCTTCTTTGCCATGTTAGTTACCACTCTTCACTAGGGGGATACGGCCGATGACCGGAACGTCGATGAGCTCCTCGACGTCCTCGGCGGAGCGAATGCGGGTGTTCATCATGTCGCTCACCACAACGATGGCAATCGCCAGGAACAGGCCTCCCATGGCGGCGACGGCGATGTAGAGCATGCGCGACGGGCCGCTGGGAGCGGTAGGCGCCACGGCGGGATCGACGATGTTCACGGCGTCAACGCCCATGACCTCGCTGGACACCTCAGCAGTACCTTCAGCCAAGGCGTTGGCGATGGCCGCCGCCTGCTTGGGATCGGTCCCGCTCACGCCGAGCTCGATGATACGAGAAGTCGTGGTGCTTTCGACCGAGATGTCATAGTCGGAAAGATCCTTGAGGCCAAGCTCCTCCGCAACCTGCTTCTGGACGCGGCTTGAATTGAGAAGGGACGTGACATCATTGGCGACGAGCTGCGACGCGGTGAGATCCGTGGAAAGGTTGGAGTTTGAATCGCTTTGCACGGTTAGCACGTACAGGCTCGTGGTTGCCAGGTACGTGTCCGGCATACCAAGAAAAGCGTACGCGCCCACCGCGACCGCGCATGCAACAGGCAAAAAGATCATGAGCCTGAGCTGCTTTTTCATCAGATTAATTAGCTCGAGTAAGGTCATTCGGCACTAATCCTTTACGCTCTCGACGACTCCAGAGTGAAGTACTGACAATAAACCAACGCACTATGATAGCAAAACTGTAACCCATCATACCAATGTCATGAAGAGACCCCCCCCCCGGTATTTTAGCGCCCCAACAGAAACTCCAACGCGCGCAGGCGGCACTCCAGGTGCGTCGCGGCCCACAGGTGCGCCAGGCCCAGCACGTGCGCCGCGGTGTGGGAATCAATGGGAGCGATGGCGAGCTCGGAAAAGCGCATCGAAACAAGCCCCTCGAGCCAACGGGCCATATTGGCGTCGACCGGCTCGCAACCCGGCACGCCCGAGGCGCAACTGGCGCACAGCAGGCCGCCCGCCTGAGCCGAGAAATACCCCGGGGACGGGTCTCCGCACGCGACGCAGGCGGAATAGTCGGGTCGATACCCCACATGGCTCAGCAGCTTGAATATGTACGCCGCGACCAGCAGGTCAAGATGCGCGGGGCCCTGGGAGAGCGCGTCCGCCCCAGCCGCCGCGAGATGCGCGGGGTCCTCGACGGGGGTATCCGCCCCAGCTGCCGCGAGATGCGCGAGAACGGCCCGCGTGATGGCGTAGACAAAAGGGTCCTCGGCGTCCTCGTAGGTGCATTTTTCCGCAACTTCGGCCACGGCGCTGGCCGCAGTCAGCAGCTCAAAGCTCGGTTGCGCACCCAGCGGGGCGGCGATGAGGTCCGCCTGCGAGACGATATCCAGGTTCCGTCCATGGGCTAAAAGCACATCGACTTCGCAGCAGAGCTCGCAGCGCGCCGCCAAGCGGCTGCCCGGCTTGCGTGCCCCCTTGGCAACGGCGCGGATCTGCCGCCCCGACTCCCCCACCAGCGTGAGGATGAGGTCCGTCTCCTTGAGCTTTGTCTTATCGAGCACAATGGCCTTCGTGCGATACGTGCGACTACCTGCCATGACGAACCGCCATCGAAAACGAGCTCGATGATGAACTCGTCATCACCGCAGGACGGCGTATATCGTCAAATGCGAGTTCCGCACGAGCCGAAGGCGAGCATACCTGCGAATCGGCGCTCCCCCTCGCAGCGTCTCGCCATATACATCGAATGCGAGTTCCGCACGAGCCGAAGGCCCCGGTGGGGCCTTCGAGCGAGCAGGATTGTCCGAGCAGGCGACGTATATGGCGAGACGCCCAGAAGGGGCCGCTACTCGTCATCGGCCGCATAGCCAAAACGACGAATCTCGCGAGCGTCCTCGCGCCAATGGGGTTTGACCTTGACGTCGAGCCCCAAGAACACGCGACAACCGAACATGCGCTCAAGGTCGCGGCGCGCCTCGATGCCGATGCGCTTGATCATCTCGCCGCCCTTGCCCACGAGGATGCCCTTCTGCCCCTCGCGCTCGACGTACACCGTGGCATGCAGACGCAGCAGATCGCGCTTGGGGCGCTCGAACTCATCGCAGATCACGCCGACGGCATGGGGGATCTCCTCGCGCGTGCGCAGCAGGACCTTCTCGCGCACGAACTCGGCGACCATGACCTCATCCGCCTCGTCGGTGCCCATGCCCTCGGGGAACCAACGCGGGCCCTCGGGCAAAAAGCCTGCCACCACGTCCACGAACGCCTCGACATTGAAGCCCTCCGTGGAGGAGACCACGATCTCGTCATCGAAGTCCACCAAGGCACGCGCCGCCTCGAGCTGCTTGAGCATCTGCTCGGGACCGGCCAGGTCCGCCTTGGTAAGGACGAGCACCTTGGGCGCCTTGGCGGCAGCCACGCGCTCGGCAACCCAGGCGTCGCCGCGGCCGATCGGGGCGCTCGCATCGATCACGAAGGCGATCACGTCCACGTCAGCGAGCTCGCCCAGAGCGCTCTTGTTAAGCTCGGAGCCAAGGCCGTCCTTGGGCTTGTGGATGCCGGGCGTGTCCACGATCACGAGCTGGCAGTCCTCGCGGTTGACCACGGCGCGCAGACGGCGGCGCGTGGTCTGGGCCACCGGCGAGGTAATGGCAACCTTCTCACCGTAGCAGGCGTTCAGCAGCGTGGACTTGCCCGCGTTGGGACGGCCCACCAGGGCGACGAAGCCGGAGCGGAAGCCCTCGGGCACGTCCATGCCGCAGGGCATGGCGGGAAGGCCGGCATCCTCGGCTAAGGAGCCCTCCTCGAGCATGGCGTCGAGCTCGTCGTCGGACAGGTCGGCAAAGGGGTCGAAATCGGTCATGGCTGCTCCTTTGAGGGCGATGGTGTGTAGGGGCATGAGCCGCTCCAGGTGTGGAGGACGGGCTCGTTAGTGCAGGGGGGACAGGTTCGTGCTGCGCGTGAAGATGGTCTCGTTTTGCGCGAAGAGGACGGGCTTGTACCGCGCGTCCGGGCTGCGCACGCGTATGGGGCGGCCTGGTTCTGGCGCCGGGATCGACCCACGCATCAAGATCGCCGGGCGCATCGAGATGCCCAAACGGCCCCGTGCGCCTTTCGCGCACCCGGTCCCAGGCCGCGCCTAGCGCCAAGTCACACCCGGTCCCAAAACTCGCCTAGTGCCAGGAGCCCACCAGGCCGAAGGCGTGGGCGAACACCAGGATGCCCACGATCGCGGCGGTGATGGACAGCACGTACACGCTGGCGGCGGCGATGTCCTTGGCGCGCTTGGCCAGCGGGTGCAGCTCCTGCGTGGCCAGGTCGACGATCGCCTCCATGGCGGTGTTGCACAGCTCCGCGAAAATCACGAGGCCGATGCAGATGGCGATGAGGGCCCAGCTGATCAACTCGAGTTGGGCGATCAACCCCGCCACGACCGTGAGCACACCGGCCACGAGCATGACCTTGATGTTGCGCTCCGTCTTGACGGCGGTCACAAAGCCCTCGATGGCGTAGCCGAACGACCTGATAAAGGACGGATGGTCCTTCTGCGAACCAGGAATCATGGCGCCTCCTAATCGTGCGCGTGGTTGGTGATGGGACCGACCTCGATGCGGCTGGGATCCTCGCCGCGCATGACGGCGAGCTCGCGCAGCAAAGCGTCCTCGCGCGCCTCCATGACCTCGGCCTCGTCGTCCTCGATGTGGTCGTACCCCAGCAGGTGCAGCAGGCCGTGCACGAACATGAGACGGCACTCGTCCGCGGCGCTGTTGCCAAAGCCGGGCGCCTGGCGGACGATCACCTCGGGCGCCAAGATGACGTCGCCCAACTCCACGATCTCATCCACGGGGATATCCTCGTCAAACGCCGAGTCGCACTCGAAGGACAGGACGTCGGTGGCGCGGTCGATGCCGCGCCATTCGCGGTTGAGCTCGTGCATCTCGTCCTCATCGACATAGGAGAGCGAGATCTCGACCTCGCGCGCAACGCCCTCGGACGCGAGGACGTGCGCCGCTATGGCACGCACCTCGTCCTCCTCGATGAGCGTGGGCAGCTCGGCGTCGTTACTGATGAGCACGGACATGGCGCCCCTCCTTTCCGGCCTTGGCGCGGGCGGAGCCCTCATGCGCGCCCGCCTCGCGCCCCGCTTCAAACAGCTCGTAGGCTTCCACGATTTTACCAACCAGGCGGTGGCGCACCACATCGGCACGCGCAAGCTCCACGAACGCGATGCCGTCCACGCCGCTCAAGATCTCCTGCGCATCGACCAGGCCGCCGCGTTTTCCCGGCAGGTCGCGCTGCGTCGCGTCGCCGGTGATGACGAACGTGGAGTTGAACCCCAGGCGCGTGAGGAACATCTTCATCTGCTCGGGTGTGGTGTTTTGCGCCTCATCCAGGATGACGAAGGCGTCGTTGAGCGTACGGCCGCGCATGTAGGCGAGCGGCGCGATCTCCACCACGCCGCGCTCCACGAGCTCGTGGGCGCGCTCGGCGTCCATCATGTCGAACAGGGCGTCGTAGAGCGGGCGCACGTACGGATCGACCTTCTCCTCGAGCGTTCCGGGCAAAAAGCCCAGGTTCTCCCCCGCCTCGACCACCGGGCGCGTGAGGACGATGCGGCCCACGTCGTGGCGCTGCAGGGCGCTCACGGCCATTGCCATGGCCAGGTAGGTCTTGCCCGTTCCCGCGGGGCCGGTGCAAAACGTGACCGTGTGCTCGCGGATGGCATCGATGTAGCGCTGCTGGCCGGGTGTCTTGGGGCGGATGACCTTGCCGCGATAGCTCAGCAGGACATCGTCGCGCGGGCCGGTGGCGCGCAGGTCCTCCTGGCGCAGGCTGTCGATGGCGCGGTCCACGTCGTCGGGCGTGAGGGAGATGCCGGTGCCCGCAGCTTGGATGACATGGGTGAACAGGCGCGTGAGCAGGTCGACCTCGCCCACGGGGCCGCTGAGAACCACGGCGCCGCCCCTCAGCGTCACGCTCGCCTCGCACCGGCGCTCCGCCGCGCGGAACAGGGCGTCGGCGGGACCGGTGATGCACGCGATGTCGACGCCCTGCGGGATGGGCAGGCGAACCTTCGCGATATCCGAAGCGGGCGCGGTCATGAGCGCCCTCCCTTCCCCGCAAGCTCGTCATCACCGGCGGCGAGCGCGTTGGGGTCAGACGGCACAACATGGGCGTGAAGGATGCCACGGTCATCCATGGAATCGATGTGCACGCGCACGAGCGAGCCCGTGCGGTCCTGAGGCGCGTCATCCACGATCACGCGGTGAAAGCTGCCCAGGGTGCCCCGGTTGCCGTACTCCAGCACGGCGTTCTCGACAGAGCCCACGCGCGCGGCGGCGTCGGCCTGGGCGCAGCGCTCGGCGACGGCGCGCAGCTCGCTCGCGCGCTCCGCCATGACCTCGGGCGGCACCTGGTCGGACGCCTCCGCGGCGGGCGTCCCCGGGCGCGCGCTATAGCGGAACACGTGCATGCGGCTAAAGCCCACGCGCTCGCACAGCGCCAGGCTCTGGGCGAACTCGTCGTCCGTCTCGCCGGGAAAGCCCGCGATGATGTCGCACGAGATGGAGGCGGCCGGGAGCTTGGCGCGGATCATGGCGACCGTGGCCTCGTATTGCTCCGCGGTGTAGGGACGGTTCATGCGCTCGAGCGTGGCGCTGCAACCAGACTGGAGCGGCAGGTGCAGGAACGGGGCGACGCGCGGACCGCCGGCGACCATCGCGTCGATGAGGCGCTCGTCCACATCCATGGGCTCGAGGGACGACAGGCGCACCTGCTGGATGTCCGTCTCGCGCAGGATGATGTTGAGCAGCTCGTCGATCTCCACGTGAGCATCGCGCGCGTCGACGCCGTCGTACGCGCCAAGGTTGACCCCCGTGAGCACGACCTCGGGGATGCCGGCGCGCTCGGCCTCGCGAACCTGATCGAGCACCGCCTCGACGGGCACCGAACGCTCGGGCCCGCGCGCCTTCCACACGATGCAGTAGGAGCAGCGGTTGTTGCACCCGTCCTGGACCTTGATCCCCAAACGGGAACGGCCCAGCAGGTCCGCAAGGTCGTGACCCTCGCCCGAGGCGCCCGCGCACCGCGGCGGCAGGCCCGCCGCACGCGCCGCGGTGCGGGCCACGTCGATCTTGGAGGGCTCGGCGATCACGCGCGGCGAGAGCTCCGTGAGCGCGCCGGGGTGCAGGTTGACCACGCAACCGGTCACCACCACGAGGGGCTCGCGGGGCAGCCCGAGCGCGTGGCGCACCGCCTTGCGGGTCTTCGCCTCGGCCTCGCCCGTGACGGCGCAGGTGTTGATGACGACCAAGTCGGCCTCGTCTTGGTCCACGAGCGCGAAGCCCGCGGAGGCAAGGTCGGACGTGATGCGATCGGATTCGACGCGATTCACCCGGCATCCCAGGTTAACCACGCAGGCGAAAGGGCGCGTCATGCGGTTCCGTTCTAGTCGAGGATGTCGTCGATGGCGTCGCGGATACGATCGCCCATGGTGCGTTTTTTGGCGGTGCCGGCCGCGTGCTCGCCCGCGGCCTCGGCGTAGCGCTCGAGCGCCTCGCGGGCCTCCGCGGACAGGCGCGCGGGGACGTCCACCACGACGCGCGCGACAAAGCGGCCGCGAGAGCCTCCCCCGCCCAAGCGCGGCATGCCGTGGCCGTCCACCGTCAGGGCGCTGCCGTATTGCGTGCCGGCGGGAACCTCGAGCTCGAACTCCTCGTCGGGTAGGATGCCCTCGACCTCGACCACGCAGCCGAGTGCGGCCTCGGCGATGCCAACATGGACGTCGCACACCAGGTCGTCGCCGTGGCGCTCGAAGCGCTCGTGCGCGTCGACCTGGATGGTGACGATCAGGTCGCCCGACGCCGCGCCCCGGTAACCGGCCTCGCCGTATCCGCGCAGCCGCAGCTGACGCCCGGTGGCCACGCCGGCCGGGACCTCGACGTCCAGGCGCTCGTGCGTGCGCACGCGACCCTCGCCGCCGCAGTGCGAGCAGGGCATATCGACGACCGTTCCCTCGCCGCCGCAATCGGGACACGGGGAGCTCGACTGCATCTGACCGAAGATGGAGCGCTGGACGGTCGTCACATAGCCCGTGCCGTTGCAGCGCGGGCAGGCCTTCTCCTGGCCGCCCTCGCCCATGCCGGATCCGGCGCAATCCTCGCAGGGGGCCAGGCGGTCGTAGGAGATGGTCTTTTTGCAGCCCGTCGCCGCCTCCTCGAGCGAGATGGAAAGCGATATGGCCATGTCGCGCCCCGCGCGGCGGCGCGCCCGGTCGCGCGGGCTGGAGCCGCCGGCCGCGCCCCCGCCGAAGATGGACGAGAAGATGTCATCGACGCCCATGCCGCCGAAGATGTCGGAAAAATCGACGTACCCCGAGCCGCCGGGCATGCCATCCACCGTGCCGTACCGATCGTACATGGCGCGCTTTTGGTCGTCGGAGAGGACGGAGTAGGCCTCGTTCAGCTCGGCGAACTGCTCGTTGGCGTCTGGAGCGTCGTTATGGTCGGGATGGAGCTTGACCGCCTTCTTTCGAAACGCGCGCTTGATCTGATCGGCCGTTGCGTCGCGCTCGACGCCCAGCACCTCGTAGTAATCCCTCTTGTCCGCCACCTTGTGGATCCTCCCCCACTGAATGTCTCTCTGCTTGGGGCGGGGTGTTCCGCCCTTGTCCGCGGTCGACGCCTCGACCGCTCTGGTTCGTAGACGCCGCGTCTGGAGCGCGTTGCCAAGACCCGGCATGCACTTGGACCGGCGCTGTTCGTTCTACCCAAAGTCGCGCGCGTTCACACGCACGCCGGCGCGCTCCACACGCGTTCGCCGCGTGGTCGCGCTGCCGCGTTGCCGCGCAAGGCCACCCGCACAGTGCCGCCGGCGCACAGGGGCGCCGGCACGCGAGGTTGCCCTCGCGCGGGCAGCCCTCGCGCGACCCCGCCGCTACATGTACCTGAAGGGCGCCAGGAAGATCGCCTGCGTGCAGCTGGAGAACCACACGGCGATGAGCGCGAAGAACAGGCCGTTCGTCGCACCGTTGGCAAGCACCCGCAAGCCGCGCTTCCACCACAGCGCGCTTCGATGCAGCACGTCGTCCGTCGCGATCATGAAGACGCCCATGACCAGCGGGATGATGCACAGCATGAGGAACATCGAGAACGTGCCGGAGAAGGCCGAGAGCACCAGGAACGGAACGACCATGCCGAGCAGGTAGAACCCGCTCTGGGCGCGACCCTCGAGACGCTCGGCCGCCACGTGCGCGCGACCCACCAAGTCGCCGGTCTCGCCGCCGTTGGTGCCGGCGTTACCGCGGGCCTTCATGCGGATGAGGTCGCCGTCGTGCGTGCCCGCCGGGAACTCGACCACCGCCTCGGTCTGCACGCGCGTGCGGCCCTCTCCCCCGCAGACGGGACAGGGATCTGCCACGACCTTGCCCGAACCCCCGCACTCGGGGCAGACCATGCGTGCCTGGCCCATGCCGAACATGCCGAGGTCGACAGCGATGGATCCGGTGCCCCCGCAGGTCGGGCAGGCGCGGTGATGCTCTGACGCCACGGAACCGGAGCCATGGCAATTGTCGCAGGCTTCGTAGCGCGGGTACTTGACGGCCACCTTGGCGCCGTCCCTCGCCTGCTCGCGCGAGAGCTTGACCTCGACGACGACGTCCGCGCCGGTCGAGGGGTTGTACGCGGAGGCGCCGCGGCGGCGCTGGGCGCCAAAGCCGCCCATGCCTCCCATGCCGCCAAACGGGAAGCCGAAGCCGCCGAATCCGGCATACCCGCCCTGGTACCCTCCGGGATAGCCGCCGGCAGACGGGGAGCCCGCCGCGCCAAAGGGGTTGCCCGAGCGCATGGCGTCGTAGCGGGCGCGCTTCTGCTCGTCGGAGAGCACCGCGTAGGCCTCGGAGACTTCCTTGAAGCGCTCCTCGGCGTCGGGCTCCTTATTGACATCGGGATGCAACTTGCGGGCTTTTTGCTGGAAGGCCTTTTGGATGTCCTTGGCGGACGCGTCCTTGTCGACGCCCAGAATGGCGTAGTAGTCTTTATCGTTCATTCCTGCCATATGGCAAAAACTCCCCTGTTCATGGGTTGCGTTGAGTGGGAGACATTATATCCCGACCCGCAATTCGAGCCATGCGTAAAAGAGGGAGGGTTCAATTTACACACGGCGCGCGGCGATGACGCGGAGCGTGGCGACAGGGCGACGTGCGGCAACTGCGCAGCACGCGGCGATGACACGGCGCGAGGCACTGGCGTGGCACACTGCGATGATAGGCATGCAGTGTGCAGCGACAACACGGCGTGTGACGACAGCACGGCGAACGTCGATGGCGCATGGGAACGGCGCAGCACGCAGCGGTGACACAGCGCACTTCGATGACACAAGAGCCTGTCGCTTCGAGGCGCATGTGCACGTCACTTTGAAGTGTGTGCAGGCTCTTCGCCGAACGCGCTGTCCGTCACGCGTCTTAGGCGTCGAGGCTCACCTGACGATACGTTACGCCGCAGCGGTCCAGGATGTTCTTGGAGATGAGGTTGTCCTCAGTGCCGCAATACTTGTCGTCGAGATAGACGACCTCGCCGATCCCCGCCTGCACCAGGGTCTTGGCGCACTCATGGCACGGGAAGAGCGTCACGTAAACGATGGCTCCGGCCATGTCCTTGAGGGAGCCCCGGTAGTTGAGAATCGCGTTGGCCTCGGCATGGATGACGTAGTTGTGCTTGTCGTGCAGCGGGTCGTCCGCCGTGCCCCACGGAAAATCGTCGTCGTTGAGCGCGGAGGGCGTGCCGTTGTAGCCCACCGAGAGGATGCGGTTGTTCGTGTCGGCGATGCAGGCGCCGACCTGCGTGTTGGGGTCTTTGCTGCGCAAGCTCGCCGCAACGGCCGCGCGCATGAAAAACTCGTCCCAGCTGATGACGTCTTCGCGTTTACCGGGCATGGGCCCCTCCTCTCCTCTGATGTGGAAAGCATGCCGCAACAGCTGGCGCGGCGCAAGGGCGCCGGCGTGATTCTCCATATCGCAATTACTTGATCACCTGTAGTCGGAAGGACGCCAACGGACGCTGTGGAGTCGCGCGCATCGCGCCGCGCGTTTTAGCTGAAGCACTCCTTAAGACTCGTAGGCGAGATCCCAAAAGATGCCGAAGAGCTCGTTGCCCTCGAGCCACCCGAGATGTGTGGGTCTTAAGGCGCCGCCATCCCATACGGCAAGGCCCTTTTCGACAGCCTGCTGACATGCAATGGAGAGCTCGTCATCAGGGATGATCCCCGTAGCTCGCGCGAGCAGATCGGCGGAGATCCCGTCCGTCATGCGGCACGCGAGCATGAGGTCCTCGGCCGTAGCCTCACGGGCGGAAAGCTCCTCCGTTTCAAACTGGCCACCCGCATCGTCAAGCTGCTTGAACCGAATTCGCGCGACGTCCGAAGAAACCCGCACGCTCGAGAGGCCGTCCATCGACAGATTCGCATCAATCGGTGGCAAGGCCTTCCCTTTCGATAACAGGCCCTCCTCTCTTGCTGACAGGCCCTCTTCTCTCGCAGACAAGCCCTTCTCTCTCGCTGACAAGCTCTCCCCATTCCGCTCGTCAGGACACGACGACAGGCTCTCACCTCTCCGCGCATCAGAGCGCGACAACAGATTCTCTTCCTTCGGCGACAGGGGCTCCCCCCTCATCCGCGAGCCTTCGCCCTTCTGCACGTCAGGGCATGCAATGAAGCGCGCCTCCCTGCACTCGCCCTTGCACACATCGAGCATGCTGGCGGCGGAGCGACCGAGCCCCAGATAGGGCTTGCCCGTCCAGTAAGCGATATTGTGTCGACACCGGTGGCCGGGCTTGGCGTAGCTCGCCACCTCATAGCGCTCATAGCCGGTCTCTTCAAGCACCTCAGCGGCCAGATCCATGCACTGCGCCTGGAAATCCTCGTCCGGGACCTCCATCTCTCCCGTCTCCTCCATGCGCGCAAGAGGTGTGCCCTCCTCAAGCTGGAGCGGATACACCGACACATGGTCAGGATTCAGCGTGACGAGAGATCGCAGCGTCTCGGCAAAGGTGTCGAGCGTCTGCCCGGGAAGACCGCACATCACATCGCATGAGGTGGAAAAGCCCGCCGCCTTTGCCTGGGCGACCGCGAGCATCGCCTGCTCAGCGGAATGAATGCGGCCTATCGCCTTGAGCTCGCTGGCGTTGAGCGACTGGACGCCCAGCGAGATGCGCGTCACGCCCGCAGCGCGCAGGGCCTGCGCCAGGTCAAGCGTAAATGACTCGGGATTCGCCTCGCAGGTGAACTCGACGGGCTCGCAATACGAGCGCACGAGATCGACCAGCCCAACCAGGCGACCCCCCAGCAGCGAGGGCGTTCCCCCGCCGACGTAGACCGTCTCGACCTCGGACAGCTCCCCGGCATTGCCGTGGTCATCCACCTGGGCAGAGAGCCCCTCGCAGTACGCGCCGATCGCTTCTTCGAGCGCGCATCCGGTCAGTGCGCGCGAGTCGAAATCGCAGTAGAGGCACTTGGCCCTGCAAAACGGAATATGAAGGTATAGAGCACGGTACTTCACGGGCCGCATCCTCCCACTGCAATGGGTCTACTCGAGCATTTCCAAAAAAGCTTCCCAATACCGAAAGTTTGTTTGGCGTTTACGCAGGATTCGCGAAAAGAAACTTTCGGTATTGGGAAGCAATATCGCGACTCGCCGAGTAGACGCTTGAAATCCAGGTGCGATCTGGGCGAATTCGCGCGTATTCGACACCTGCGCCGCGCCGAAAGCCCGCCGCCCCGCGCATGGAAACCGCAGGTCAGGCTCACCTGCATCATACACACGTGCACGCGAACCTCACGCTTGTCCGCCGTCCTCACATGCGCATGCGTCGGCCTCGACCTGGTTGAGCAACGCCATAAACTCCTCGTAGGTCGCGCACTGCACCACCTTGCCGCGCCATGCGGCGGCGTGCGGAAGCCCCTTGAGATACCAGCTGGCAAAAGCACGGGCGCGGGCCATGAACGGCTGGGTCTCGTGCAAAAGGGTGAGGTGCTCGCGCAGCGCCTCGATGCGCTCGCGGGCGCTCCGCTCAGGAACCGGGGTGCCCTCGAGGGCGAGAGCCCGCGCGTCGCCAAACACCCAAGGGTTGCCGTAAGTGCCGCGCGCGATGAACACGGCGTCCGCAGCGGTATCCGAAAGCATGCGCGCGGCGTCCTCGGCGGAAAAGACGTCGCCCGATCCGATCACGGGGACGCTCACGCGCTCGGCGACCTCATCTATGGTGGACCAGTCGGCCTGCCCGGTGTACAGCTGGCTCGCCGTTCGCCCGTGCACGGCGACCGCGGCAGCGCCGGCCTGCTCCATGCGGGCGGCGAAATCGGCCGCCGTGTTCTCCCCTGCTGCGAACCCACGCCGGATCTTCACGGTGACGGGAACGCGCGCCTCACGCACTGACGCCTCGACCAACGACGCCGCAAGCTCCGGCGTCTTCATGAGCGCAGACCCTTCGCCCTTGGTGATGACTTTGCGCGCAGGGCATGCCATGTTGATGTCGATGAGCGAAAGCTTGTCGCCCACGCGCTCCTGGACCGCATCCACGGCGTACGCGAACTGCTCGGGCTTGGTCCCGAACAGCTGCACGCAGATCTGCGGCTCCTCGGGCTCGGGCTCCACAAGCACCCACGTCTTGGCGCTCTTGTACGAGAGCCCCGCCACACTCACCATCTCGGTATAGGCGAACTCGGCGCCACGGCGGCGGCACATGATACGGTACGCCGCGTCGGTCACGCCGGCCATGGGGGCCATCAAAAACGGCTGATGCTCGAATTGTTCACGCAGGTCGATCAACGTCAGCCTTTCGGAATGAATGAGATGCCTCGATCAGGACAAACCGGGTTTCCCAGGTGCCCCAGCTTCGGATGAAAGAGAAGGGCGCACGCCCAGCGTGCGGCGCCCGACGATTGAACCCGTAGACGGGATGCCTGGGAAACCCGGCAGCTAGTCCTCAACCTTCAAAATAGCCAGGAACGCCTCCTGTGGCACCTCGACGGAGCCGATGGCCTTCATGCGCTTCTTGCCCTCTTTCTGCTTTTCGAGCAGCTTGCGCTTACGCGAGATGTCACCGCCGTAGCACTTGGCAAGCACGTCCTTGCGGCGCGCCTTGACGGTGGAGCGGGCGATGATCTTGTTGCCAATGGCGCCCTGGATGGGCACCTCGAACAGCTGCCGCGGGATGATCTCCTTGAGCTTGTCACACAGGCCGCGCGCGAGGCTGTACGCCTTGTCCTTGTGCACGATGAACGACAGCGCGTCGACCTCGTCGCCCGAAAGCAGGATATCGAGCTTGACGAGCTCGCTCATGCGGTAGTCGGAGAACTCGTAATCGAGCGACGCGTAGCCTTTGGTGCGGCTCTTGAGCTGGTCGAAGAAGTCGAGGATGAGCTCCGCGAGCGGAATATCAAAGTGCATCTCGACGGACTTTTGCGACAGGTGGATCATGTCGGTGGTGATGCCGCGATGCTCGATGGCGAGCTGCATGACCGCGCCGGTGTACTCGGGCGGCGTGATGATCTTGGCCTTGAGGTACGGCTCCTCGATGTGATCGATGCGCGTCACGTCGGGCAGGTCCTGCGGGCTGCGAACCTCGAGCATCTCGCCGTCGGTCTTGTAGACGTGGTAGTCCACGCTGGGACTCGTGGCGATGAGCGCCAAATCGAACTCGCGCTCCAGGCGCTCCTTGACGACCTCCATGTGCAGCAAGCCGAGGAAGCCGACGCGGAAGCCAAAGCCGAGCGCCGCGGAGGTCTCGGGCTCCCAGATGAGCGAGGGGTCGTTGACGTGAAGCTTCTCGAGCGCGTCGCGCAGGTTCTCGTAGTCCTTGTTGTCGATGGGGAACAGGCCCGTGTAAACCATGGGCTTGGCCTCGCGATAGCCCTCGAGCGGAGCGTCGCAGGGGTTGTTCACGAGCGTGAGGGTGTCGCCCACGTGGACCGCCTCGGGGTCCTTGAGTCCCGTGACCACAAAGCCGACCTCGCCCACGCCCAACGCGTCGAGGGCGAACTCGGCGGGACGGCGCACGCCGACGCCATCGACGAGAAACTCCTCGCCGCCCTGCATCATGCGCAGGTGGTCGCCCTTCTTGACCTGACCGTCGAAGATGCGAACCGTTGCCACCACGCCGCGGTACTCGTCGAAGTACGAGTCGAGGATGAGGGCCTTGAGCGGCTTGTCCGCATCACCCTTGGGAGGGCTCACGAGGAAGACGATGGCCTCGAGCAGATCGTGGATACCCTCGCCCGTCTTGCCGGACACGCACACGGCGTCGTCGGCCGGGATGGCGAGTTCGTCCTCAATCTCGACCTTGACCTCCTCCGGATGCGCGGAAGGCAGGTCGATCTTGTTGATGGCGGGCACGATGTCCAGGTCGGCGTTCATGGCGAGGCTGGCGTTGGAGACCGTCTGGGCCTCGACGCCCTGTGTGGCGTCGACCACCAGGACGGCGCCCTCGCATGCGGCGAGCGAACGCGAGACCTCGTAGGTGAAGTCGACGTGACCGGGCGTGTCGATGAGGTTGAACTGGTACGTCTCGCCGTCGTCGGCGTCGTACATGACGCGCACGGCGTTCGATTTGATCGTGATGCCGCGCTCGCGCTCGATATCCATGGTATCGAGGAGCTGCGACTCCATGTCGCGCTCCTCCACCGTACGGGTGAGCTCGAGGATGCGATCGGAGATCGTCGATTTGCCGTGGTCGATGTGCGCAACGATTGAGAAGTTGCGGATGTGGGAGGTGTCAAAAGTATTCATGTTGACCATCTTACCTGAAAGGATGTCCCACTGGGGTGTGCCGCCTGTGAATTTGCCGCTCGGTCAGTCCTGACTCGCGACGAGGCGCCACAGGCGCCTCTGCTCGTGCGGAATCTACGGCAAATTCACAGGCGGCACACCCCAGTGGGACGTCAGGCAAGACGGCCGAGCATTCACAACGAGATTCTGCATGAAAGCCGTCCGTGCGCATGAGCTCAACGAAACCCTGCGAGAACGCATAAGGGTCAGCGTAGATTCCGCACGAACTTAAGGCGCCCGCGACGCCTCGTCGTGAGCCAGGGCCGAGCGAGCAACGAGCCTTATGCATTCTCGCAGGGCGGACAGTTACAGATGCCCAGCCTCGGAGAGAAGCTGCCGTGCGTGGGCCAGGGACTCATCGGAGGCATCTCCGGACAACAGGCGCGCGACCTCGGTCACACGGTCGGAGCCCTCGACGCGCACAAGTCGCGTTTCGGGCATGTCGCCCTCGTCGCTGCGGCGCACCACGTAGTGGACGGACCCCTGCACGGCAACCTGCGCCAGATGCGTCACAACGATCACCTGATGCGTGCGCGCCAGATCGGCGAGCACCTGCGCGAGCGAGCGTGCCGTGGCGCCACCCACGCCGGCGTCTACCTCGTCGAACACGAGCGTATCGACCGCATCGGACTCACCGAGCACGACCTTGGCGGCAAGCATCACGCGCGAGAGCTCGCCGCCGCTCGCGATGCGCCGCAAGGGGCGCGGCGTGAGTCCGGCGCCGCTGCGATACAGCAGCTCGCACGCGCACGGCCCCTGCGCGGTCCAGCGCTCGCGGGGCAGCTCGCGACTGTCCCACACCAGCTCGGCGCGACCCATCTCCAGGCGCGCCATCTGCTTGCCCACCTCACGGCAAAACCGGGGCGCAGCCGTGTTGCGGCGCTTAGTGAGGTCGCGGGCCGCGCGGGCAAGGGCGTCCTCGGCGGCATCGCGCGCCTCGCGCGCTCGACGCACGCGCGCATCGGCGTCATCGACCAAGCTCAAGAGCTCGGCTGCCTCGTCGCGGCGGGCGAATACGTCCTCCATGCGCGGGCCCCATTGGCGCAGCAGCCCCTTGAACGCCGAAAAGCGCTCCTGCGCCTGCGCGAGCTCCACGGGATCGAAATCGACCGAGTCTCGATAACGCCGAAGCTCCGCCGCAGCGTCCTCAAGCGTGATGGCGGCGCCCGTGAGTTCGTCGGCGAACTCGGCGAGCTTGGCGTCGACGCGGCCCATGCGCGAAAGCTCCGAGATCGCCGCATTCAGTGCATCGAGCGAACCGCCCTCACCGGAGAGCGCCTCGGCGGCCTCGTGCGCACAGCCCGCAAGAGCCTCGGCATGCTCAAACCGCGGCAGGCGCTCCTCAAGCTCCTCATACTCACCGGGCTTGGGATCAACGTCGCAAATACGCTCGTAGGCAAAGCGGGCCTCCTCAAGGCGACTCCCCTGCGTACGGCTCGCCTCCTCGACGCGCGCGAGCTCTCGAGCCGCCTCCTGGGCGGCGGCGAGGGCCGTGCGATACGCCTCGAGCGCGGCGGCGACGCCCGCGCCCGCCCACGCGTCGACCATATCGACGTGGGAAGATGCGTCGAGCAGGCGCTGGTGCTCATGCTGGCCGCACAGGTCGATCAGAGGGCTGACCCGCTCGGAAAGCTCTCGAACGCTCGCCATGGCACCATCCACGCGAGCGCGGGAGCGACCGTCGGGGCCCACGCGGCGCTGGGCCACAAAGCCCTGCTCGTCATGCGCCCCCGCGAACAGGCGGCCCTCGACCAGGGCACCCTCGCTCCCCTCGCGCACCGCGGAGGAATCCGCGCGCTCACCCATCAAAAGCTTAAGCGCGGACAGCAGCGCCGTCTTGCCGGCGCCCGTCTCGCCGGTAAGGACCGTCAGTCCCGTTCCGGGCACAAGGTCCGCCTCGTGGATCAGCGCGACGTTCTCGACATGGATCTCATCGATCATTGCGCACCCCGTAAAACACACGGCTCACCGAGTTGTAGAAGCTCTCCGGGCCGTAATCGAGCAGCAGGATATCGGCCTCGCCACGACGGACCTCAACCCGCTCCACCTCTCCGGCGACCTCGAGGAACTGCCCGTCGATCGCGATGGCGGGAATCGAGGGACGGTCCTTGGACAGCTTGAGCTCGATCACGTCGGAGGGCGAGGTCAAAAACGCGCGCGCCTGGATGGTGTGCGGGGCGATGGGCACGCACACCATGCCCGTGAACTCGGGGCTCACGATAGGCCCGCCGGCGGAAAGCGCGTAGCCCGTAGAGCCGGTGGCGGTGGACACCACAAAGCCGTCGCCGCGCAGGAGGTCGATGTGGTGGTCGGACACGGTGATGTCGAACTCGACCATGTCGGACAGCGGTCCGCGGGTAAGGGCGAGGTCGTTCAGGGCGAAACCAGTCTCGACGCGCTCGGCGCCCTGCTCGTCGATTGAGAACACACGGCAGTCGAGCGTGGCGCGGCGGCTCACGTGGAGCTCGCCGGCAAGCGCGTCCTCGACGACCTCCAGGATGTTGCGGTCCTCAGGGCTCGCGGCGGTCAAAAAGCCCAAATGGCCGTAGGACAGCCCCAAGATGGGAATCTCGCGGTAGCCGACGATGCGCGCCGCACGCAAGAGCGTGCCGTCACCGCCGAGCGAGATCACCAGCCCGCAGTCGTCCAGATCGGGCGTGGACTCGATGCCCGAACGCTGGTCGGCGGCCCAGTCGACGTCGAAGCCCTGGCGCGAGAGCCATAGCTCGAGCTGCAGCCCGCTCTCCACGGCCTCGCGCTTGTAGTAGTTGGGTACGAGGAAGACCTTCATAGCCGAACCGCCTTATCGGTAAGAGCCTCTACATGGGCAGCGAGCGCATCCGCGTGGCAGAGCAGGGCGTCGACGTCGCGCGAGCCGCGGACGCCGAGGAGGAAGAACTCGCGGTTGCCCTTGGCACCCTTGATGGGTGATGCGCAGATGTCGAGCGGTGCCAGGCCGCTCGCGGCGAACAGCCGCACGGTATCCGCAAGCACGCGCGCATGCACGGCGGGGTCGCGCACGATGCCGCCCTCCCCCACCTCACCAGGGGCGGCCTCGAATTGGGGTTTCACCAACGTGAGAAACGCGCCGTCCACAGACAGGAGCTCGAGCACCGCGGGCAGAATCGTGCGGATGCTCGTGAACGAGACGTCGCACACCGCCACATCGAACGAGCCGGCGTATCCAAGCGCGGGCACATCCACGATATTCGTGCGCTCGAGCAGCGTGACCCGTTCGTCGTTGCGCAGCGACCAGTCGAACTGCGCGCGGCCCACGTCCACCGACACCACGTGCGCGGCGCCGCGCTTGAGCAGGCAATCGGTGAACCCGCCGGTGGAGCACCCCACGTCGACGCACGTGAGCCCCGCAGGGTCCACGCCGAACGCATCGAGAGCGCCAGCGAGCTTGAGGCCGCCGCGCCCCACGTACGGGATGCGCCCTTTGACATGCAAATCGATGCCGGGCTTGACCATCATGCCAGGAGAGCTCAGCCGCTCGCCACCGGATGAGACGAGGCCCGCCATCAACGTGCGAAGGGCATCCGCGCGGTTCTCGCAGATGCCCTGGGAAATCAATTCATCATCAAGACGAACGCGTGCCACGAAACGCCCCTTTGCGCGTCCTCGGCGCCCCGTTGGACGCCAGCTGCCCTCTCGGATGCCCCGCCCTAAGCGCCGCCTGCCGCCACAACGTCGGCGTCCGCAGCGCCAGCGGACCCGGATGCGGCGCTCGACTCAGGCGCTGCCCCGGCGACCTCAGATGCGGCGTCGCCCGACTTGGACGCAACGTCGCCGCTCTTGGCTGCGGCGGCCGCGGCTTCCTGCTCGTCGAGCATATCCGCCTCACGCGGCGACAGCTCGAACGAATCGACCATATCGACCGCGCGCGAGCCCAGCTCGATGGCTTCATCGAACAGATCGAGGCTGCGCTCGAGAGACGTGTCCTTGGAGCGCACCTGGGCGATGATCTCGTCCAGGCGCTCCGTGATGTCGTCGAAGGTGCCCTCGGCCATCGCTACTCCCCGGCGGGCGCGTCGAACGGATCGAGGAACATCTCGTCAAGGTCCTCGGTCTCAAAGCCGTACTCGCCTGCCTCGAAGCGCGCACGCGACTCCTCGGCGGCTCGCGCCGCCTCGCGCTCGGCCTCGATGCGCTTGGGGTCGATCTCGAACCACAGCGCGGCGACGCAGGCGGCCTCGCAGTCATCGGCCGTGACGGTGCAGGCCACATGCTGCAGGCTGGGCAGATGGCGCTCGCGCACGATGCGCCCGAGCACGCCGTTCACAAAGCCGGCGGAATCGTCGGTGCCGTAGGCCTTGGCGATCTCGACCGCCTCGTTGATGACCACGGCGGCGTCGAGCGTGTCGGCAACCTGGAAATAGAGCTCATACACGGCGGCGCGCAGCAGGTTGCGGTCGGCGCCGGGCATGCGCTCCAGGCTCCAGTTGGCGGAGACGGCGCGCAGCGCGGAGTCGATGCGCTCGCGGTTGGCGTCCACGCCGCGCGCGATCTGGATGGCGTAATCGGCGAGCGGCCCCTTGGAGAGGGTGAAGTCGCCGGCCAGGACGTCGCCCACGGACTCACCGCGAACCTCCGCCTGGAACAGAATCTGAAGTGCCTGGCTGCGGGCGAGGGTTCGACCGCGATTGACCTTGAGGGATGCCACGCGCTACTCCTTGGGGAAAACGAGGCTGTCGATGCAGATGTTCACGCTCTCGACCTCGACGCCCACCTGGGCATCGATGGCGCTGACCACGGCCTCGCGCACGACCTCGGCGAGCTTCTTGAACGGATAGCCGAAGAAGACCGTGAGGTGCACGGTGAGGCGGAGCTTGTCGTCGACGACCTCGGCCTCGACGTCCTCGCCCACCTGGGTGGACTTGGCGGAGAACATGGACACGAGGTTGGTGGCAAGGTCCTTGATGCCCACGGAGGCGACGCCCTCGACCTCCTCGACGGAACGGGAGACGATGGCGGCCAGGACCTCGGGTGCGATGCCGATACCGGCGATGGTGATCTCTTGCGACATGCTCACTCCTTTGCGTGTTGCGGGCGGCTCGCATACGGGCCGCCCGATTGCGTTCGCGAATACGGCGCGATTAGAGGCGCTGGACGAACTCGCCGGTGCGGGTGTCGACCTTGATGCGCTCGCCCTCGTTGAGGTACATGGGGACCTGAACGACCGCACCGGTGTCGATGGTGGCGGGCTTGGTGGCACCCTGGACGGTGTTGCCCTTGGCGCCCGGGACGGTCTCGACGACCTCGGCCTCGATGAACATGGGCGGGTTCACGCCGAGCAGCTCGGTGTCGGCGTAGAGGAGCTGGGCGTTGTCGTTCTCGCGCAGCCACTTGGCGTTGTCGCCGATGAAGTCGGCCGGGACGGCGATCTGCTCGTAGGAGGTCATGTCCATGAAGTAGTAGTTGTCGCCGTCGTTGTAGAGGTACTGCATCTCGTTGGTGATGAGCTGCACGCTCTCGAACTTGGAGCCGGCGTTGCAGGTGTTCTCGACCACGCGGCCGGTCTTGAGGTCCTTGGTCTTGTAGCGGACGAAGGCACCGCCCTTACCAGGCTTGACGTGCTGGAACTCGACGATGGTGTAGTACTTGTCCTTGATCTTGAGACCCATGCCGTTGCGGAAGTCGGCGGTGGTGATGGAAGCCATGACGTGCCTTTCTATAGAAGAATCGAACTTGAGAATTATACCCGATTTGCATGTCCTACACGGAACGTCCCTTCATTGAAGGCCGGACGCCTTGGATAGCCCGAGCTCGCGTTGAACCAGCTCGAGAAGTTCATCTCTCGTATGAACCCTCAGCAGTTTATACGCCGCAAGCCGCGCAGAGTTGACGGATCCCACGGAATATCCCACGCGCAGAGCCGTCTGCCGCGCAGATTCCCCGCACACGGTATACGCAACGACAAGTCCCTGTAACTCGCTCAAACCCCTTCCATGGCAGTAGCTCAAAATCCGTTGGAATGCATCCTCAGGCAGGGCCGGCGCATCCTCAAGGGAGGCCGTCCTCAGCTCATAGAGCGCGCAAAGAGCGCACGCGACGAGAAGCCCGACCAAGATGAGCGAGCGGAACTCGATATCGAAGGCGGCAGGCAGGACGCCATCGAGACCCCTGAGGGCGCGAACCATGACAAAGCGAACTTCAAATTCCATCAGGCTCATCGAAGCACCGGCCGCCGCACCGAACATAAGGGCATGAACGGCAGCCCGCCATGAAGGCGAATCGCGGAAGCAGGCAACCGTCGCCCACAGCACAAGAAGGACGTACGCCGTTCCGAGCCGCGCAGAGCCCTCAAACCAGTATCCCACGGCAATCGTAGCCACGGCGCCCAATGCGACCGCACCGCCACGCCAGCCCCCAACGCAGCCACGGCGACGCAGGTACAGGCAGCACCCCACAGCCAACAATGCGAGCGGAAGGGCGAGCATGACATCTCCGCCCAATTCGGCACCGATGTGCAGAGCCGTCTGTGCACAAACACCAACAACGACGCCCGCCATGAAGAACGGAATGAAGTGATGCGTGTGGAGATACGAAACGTCGCCGGGTATCGACTCGCACGTATCCGCCCGCGTGGCGAGAGCACGCCAGATCCCTATTCTGTCCACGCACACAAAAAGGAACAACGTGAAAAACGCGATCTCCCGCGCTTTTGGCACCGTCGAGACGACCACCAGAAACACGGCGCCAGAAAGTAGGTACGGGAAAAGCAGCTTTGCGCATGCGCCAGGCTCACGACCGGGGCTTTCTTCACCCCCGAACAGAGCCATATGCAACAGATATGGAACGAACAGCAGCGCGCACATCGATATGCCTACGCAGGCGAACGACGGCACGCGGCTCGCGGACGTCAGCCCGGATGCGAGAAGCTCAAACAAAACGATGGAGCTGAGCGCCGCCGCCTCAAAGGCAATGCGTGCGGGCCTTGCCCTCAGGTCAAACGGTAGCCCGGTCCCAATCGCGCGCATCGTGACTCCCGCGATAACCATGCAGGAGACGGCGAAGGCAAACAGGTCACTTGACAACCCGGGCTCGCTCAGGACCACCATGAGCAACAGCATCGCAAATAAACTGCGCAGGTCGGCAGGCGCGCACAAAAAAGCGCAGTGGGCCCGCTCGCCCTCCCCTCCCATGAAGGCCGGCGAGCGATTATCGGACTCCTCCCCCACAGGCTGCCGCACGTCCCGTACGCATCCAGCGAGCGCCTTGAGGTCAGAAACCCCGAGCTTTCGATAAGCCCTCACAAGATACGATCGGACGGTGACGGACTTGATGCCGAGTTCTGCAGCGATTTGGGCGGAAGTCATCCCTGCCAGCGCCATCTCGATGCAATGCCTCTCCCTGTCGGCAAGCGCCGCATCGGGAAACGCGCGTTGAAGCTGAAGCGCCATTTCAGGGACGGGATATTGTCCAGAAGACGAATCAAACTGCGAACACGGGTCGTCACGAGCGACATCCCCCGACAAGACTGAGCGTCGAAACCAAACTCTCGATACAACAAGGAAAAAGCCAAGCACCGCAGTCCACGTCATGACCCCGTACACATCATGACCAAGCGCACCGACTGCCACAGGCCATGCGACAACTGATCCGATGAACCTCATCGGCCAAACAGCCCAAAAACGAGAGTCAATCCATGAACCGCCGGTGCGAACGAGACTCGCCACAGCGAGTATGCCAAACGTCAGCTGTAAAGGCGCCACAATCACCAGGGACAACCAGAACCCTATGCGATGGGATGCGCTGAACGGAAGCAAGAGGCAGCCTGTCATAAAAAGCGAGACGAGAAACGCATCAGCCACCGCACGGAGCCAATAATCGCATTTCCAGCCCCGCGATAGCCCGCGATAGGGCTTCTGCGCGCACGCGTTCCTCTCTGCATGGGCCGCGTATACATGCACCGAAGGCGTCAGCGCGTAGGACACAAACAGAACCGCCTGCTGCAAAGGATACAGATAATAAAAGAACTCGCCCGCACGGTGCAGGTAGAGCAAAACGGGATGCAAACAGCCAAGCGCGATCAAAGCGACCGACAAAGCAAGTTGCACCCTATAAAGATTCAGACATGCCTTTTGAGTAAAAAACTCCTCGCCTATATGAATGACAACACCCGCTCCGATAGGAAAGGCAAGAGCAGGGACAAACACATAGGGAGCGATGAGCACCCCGGTCATGCTATCAGTCGTACCGATGAGGAGTATTTGGTGGGGAAAGACACAAAGAAGCAGCAACGGCGCATAGCGGATATAGGCCTGAGCACGATGTCCCATCGCGACCACCCAACCTCGGCGAATGACGTTCAAACTCATTGTACTCGCACAGGACAGAAAGCCAACATGTGTAATTTATCTCTGTAAACAGCCACATCGATTAAGTTTCATACGACCTGTTGGCATACAAATCGACCCTTTTCTGACACGCTCTCATCACGTCGAGTCTGACAGGAGGAGATCATGAAGACGCTACGCACCATGAATCGTCGAAACCTCTGCATAGCAGCGGCTATTTCCCTTGTAGCCATCGTCTTGGTCGCTGAAAATGTAAACGCGACATCCATCAAGAGCCAGCAGCCGAAAAAAGCCGATCCATACACACAGCAATACTGCGACCTCTCTACGGCAGAAGATTTCAATCTTGGAAATGGAAGAACCTACTATTCCGAGCTCAAGCCTGGCGAGGAAAACATATTGCTCTTCTGGGGGTCCTTCTGCCCCCATTGCGAAAACGTATTTAATTACATCGGGCAATCTGATTGCAAGCAGACCATCGAACGCAATTTGTTCACCATCTCGGAAGATGACGAGATTGGGGATATCGAACAACATAAAGGAGAGTTTCCCATTCTTCTTGACTCCAACTGGAAGACATTTGACCAGTTCAACCTCGAGCACCTGCCGAGCGCACTAGTTATAGATGATGCGGGCAACATCCTGGGATCCGCCGAAGGAGAACATGATGTGAAGGCTCTGCTCGATGAATATGTCTGTCGGAACAATTGACCGCCCCACACGTCGAGAAAGGAGTATCGGGGTGCTACAACCAACCAGATGAAGGGAGACACCATGAAAACCCAGCAAAAAGCGATCGTCATTGCCTTGATCGGAACCCTCGCCGTATCGAGTCTCACTGCGGTCCCCGCCTTCGCCGCCACCAGCGAGCCTCCTTCGCGAGAGGCGGAGGTGTATGTGCTTGAGGAAGAGGAAGCCGGAACGACAACGCTGCGCGAACGGGGTCGCTGCACCGACAGCTACTCGAAAGAATGGTGCGACTCGCACGGGTTCCAAAACAATCGTCCAGTTCCCCACAAGGTGCCGCTCAACAAAAAAGAGGAAGATTGCCTGCGCAAGTTCTTTATTTCTGAAACTGGCCAATTACTCAAAGCAGGAATCGAACCGAGTGGAAAATCATTCATTGGCCTTGCGCAACCTGTATTTGAGCTGTTTTTGTGCCTGCGTTAACCCATGCAAAGGAACGCTATGAACATCGGAATTTCCCATAAAGAGCTGAGTGGCATTTTGAGCGGATGCTCGCTAATTGGCGCAACGCTATGGATGGCCGACGTCCTTACATGGCAAGCGGGCTATTTCATCACCGCAGGACTCGAGGGCCTTTCGTTAATTGTCTACTACTTCTACGCGAAGGATCGAAACAAGGTTCTTGCCACGGGGATTATCTTGACGGGATTCGCCTTGCTCATTACGGGCATGACAACGTTGATTTGCCTCTAAGTTGATTTCTTCTAAGGAATGAGTATGCGGGATGACATCAAGGCCGAGAAGGCACGTAAAGCGCGTGGACTGGTGGTATGGCTGCACATCACAATTCTCGTTACTTTGATAGTGCTGGAGGAACGGCTAGACGCAGGCATGTTCACGATCTTTGTCACACTCACAACATGCTCACTAGTGGCTCTCACGGCACTTCAACGGAAATACTCCGACGGCGAGAATGAACGTGCGACTCCAAAACAAATGGCGCTTGCAGCAGGACTTGGGATACTGGTAGTCGTCGCCGCAATCCTGCTGAAGAACCTGTTGCACGCAATCGCATGATGAGAGGTTGAGCACATCAACGTGGTTGGGCCCGCCGTCGATTGATGGCGGGCCCAACGCGTCCCATCAACGTGAAGTTGAAGTGTTCCACCTGGAACTGCAATGGCAGGACACCGGAGAAATCCTAGCAGTCGATGACGACCAGTTCATGCGTAGAGGTCGTGAAGGGCTCGTAGCCGTCCTTGGTGACGACGCCGTAGTCCTCCAGGCGCACACCGCCCACGCCGGGCAGGTAGATGCCGGGCTCGACCGTGATAACCGCGCCCTCCTCCACGATGTTGCTCTTGCGGCCGAAGACCGGCAGCTCGTGGATGTCGATACCCACGCCATGACCGAGGCCGTGGCCGTAGTACTCGCCGTAGCCGGCATCGCCGATGAGCTTCTGGGAGAGGTTGTGAATCTCGCTGCCGTCGACGCCCGCATGGATGGCGGCGACGCACTCCTCGTGCGTGCGGCGCACGATGTCGTAGATCTCACGCTGCTTTGCGTTGGGCTCGCCCACGCAGACCGTACGCGTCATGTCGGACTTGTAATCGCGGTAGCCCGCGCCGTAGTCCATGAGGACAAAGTCGCCCTTCTCGACCTTACGGTCGCCGGGAATGGCATGCGGGTTGGCGGTATTGGGGCCGCTCGCGACGATGGAACCAAAGGCTAGGCCATCGGCACCGTTGTCGAACATGAAGGTCTCAAGCTCGGTGCGGAGCTGCTTCTCTGTGAGGCCGGGGCGAATCACGGTGCACATGTGGGCGAACGCGGCGTCGGTGATGGACTGCGCGTGACGCATGAGCTCGAGCTCCTCGGCGTCCTTGACAGCGCGCATGAGTTGGAGGTCGCCGTGCATGAGCGGCAGGGCCGCGCACACGGAGCAGTCCTCAAGCCCGCGCTCGATGCCGCGATAGAACCCGATTTGCATGTCATCCTCGACGGCGACGGTGCGGCTCTTGGTGGCGCGGGAACGCTCCGCCACCCAACGGGGAATGGCGATGGACTCCATGTCGAGTTTCCACTCGACACCCTCGGGAAGGTTCTCCTCGAAGGTGTTGAAGTACCGGGAGTCCGTGTGCAGGTAGCAGGCATCAGCGGTGATAAAGGCGGCATGCGGGTACTCGCCGGTGTAATCGAAGACCCGCATGGCCCCGGTGAGCCAGCGAAGGTTTGCCTCGTCACGCACGACCACGGCGTCGTAGCCGCGCTCTGCCATGAGCGCGCGCAGGCGGGTAACGCGGCCGGCAGGACCGTTCATAACTTCAGACATGGGAAATCCTTTCAATCGACGGGATGAGCATGTGTCATTTGGGGTCTGACCCCAAATGACACATTAGGGACGGCGGGAGGCGAGGAAGGCGCGGGCGTGGCGCTCGAGCACCTCGTCCTCGACGGACGAGAGGCGAATGATGCCCGGATGCTTGGGCAGGGCGAGCTGGAAGCGATTGGCGCGGCGGAAGCGCTCGGCGCGCAGGGCGTCGATGAACGCGTCCGCATCGAGCGCGAACGAGAGCTCCTCGATGCCGAGGTCCTCGAGGTGATCGTCTTGCGCGAACATCTCATCGACCGAGAAGTCGCACACATCGACCGCGAGACGGGCCTCAAAGCGCATGCCCTCCGCATAGAGGCGATACGGCTGGATGGCGGCATCCCCCAGGCAGGCGGAAAGCGCGCGCGCCGTGGTCTGGCCGTACATGAACGCGCGGCGGGCGGAGGGGCTGGCGGACTTGGCCGTGTTCAATCGCGAGGTCTGCGCCGTGCAGATGGCGTCGATGAAGGCGATCTCGCCATGCTGGGCAAGCCCCTCGACCGTGCCCGCAAAGCCCTCCCAGCATTTGCGGCTCTCGGCCAGATGGGCGGCGCAGATGAGCACGTACCCCATGCCGTTCGCTTCGACGTCGCTACTGACCACGAGGTTCAGGTCGCACACCACCAGCGAGACCTGGGGGCTCACGCTCACGGCATGGGCGTCGCCGGCAACGGAGAGTGGCTCCATCTGCGTGGGCAGGCGAACCATGGCGTCGAGGGTGGTGGGGATGAGCGCGCAGGAGGTCCCGCCGCACCATCCATGCGACGCGAAGGCGGCGAGCGAGCACACGGCCGCGGGACCGACGCCGAGCACCAGGTCCTCGGACGTGATGCCGGCGGCGGCCAAGCGCTCGTACGCGCGCGAGACGCTCGTGAACCGGGCGGCCTCAAGGCCATCGAGCATAAGCTCGTCAACACGATAGCCCGCGTCGATGAGCGAACGGCGGACCTGGACGAGCAGCGCCTCATCGAGCTCCGTATCCGCGATCATGAAGGCGCGACAGGGGCGCCCCACGGCGCCGGCGAGCATTTTGGAGAGCTCGGAAAACGCACCGCATCCAAAGCGCAAATCGGTGCTGCGGGTACCAAAGTTGAGAAGCTTGCGACGAATCGTCATATGAGACCACGCTCCAGGAGCAGTTCGGCAACGGTGTAGGACACATCGGTGAACGACGTGCCGCGAATATCAACGGTGAGGTCGGCTGCCTGCTCGTACAGCGGTCGACGATGCTCGAGCAGGCGCGCGGCGTGCTCGGCGCTACGGAAATCGGGGCGCGTGTCGCTCCGGCGAATCTGGCGCAGCGAGTCGTCCAAGTCGCCATCGAGATACACGCAAAAGCCCATATCGTGCATGAGCTCGATGTTGCGCGGCGTCTCCACGATGCCGCCGCCGCATGACACGAGCAGGCTGCGCTCCCCGCGCAGGCCCTCGAGCGCGGCGGTCTCGAGCTCGCGGAACCGCTCCTCGCCGAACTCCTCGAACAGCTTTGTCACGGTGCTGCCGCAGCGGCGCTCGACCAGGCGGTCCGTGTCGACAAAACGGCGATGGAACATGCGCCCCAAGTTGCGGGCGAGCGTCGACTTGCCGGCGCCCAGGAACCCCACAAAGAACACGTGGTCGCATCCGTGCTTGACCGCAGACGTCATGCCGACCTACTCCTCGCAGGTCAGCCCGCGCAGCGCGCGGCGCTCGAAAATCCGGAAGATCTGCGTGTACCACAGGTCGACGGTCGTCTGTGGCTTGACCAAGATGGTGTCGATGCCGGCGAGGTTGCCGCCCCACACGTCCGTGTAGAGCTGATCGCCGATCATGACCGCGTTGGCCTTGCTGGCGCCCAGACGGCGCATGCCCGCCGTGATGGCGAAGGGAAGCGGCTTGCACGCAAAGGAGATGTAATCCATCTTGAGCTCGCCGGCCGAGCGCGACACATGGCTCTTATGCCAGTTGTTGGACACCATGATGAGCTCGAAGCCAAGATCGCGAGCATGGTCGAGCCATGCGGCGACCGAAGCGGGCGCGCACGTGCGGTCGCGCGGGACGAGCGTGTTGTCGCGGTCGAGCAGGATGGCGCGTTTGCCCGACGCCCAGAGCGCGTCGAGGTCGATGAGCTCCACGCGCGCCACGTATCGAGTGGGAGAAAGCACGCTCATCTTCTACTCCCAGGACTGCATGTGCTCATCGTAGGTCTGGGAGAAGTACTCCTCGTCCTGCGTGATGTAGAAATACAGGTCATCCGAGTCCGTCGGCTCCAGGGTCGCCAGAATCGCCTCGGAGGACGGAGAGCAGATGGGCGTGGGCGGCAGCCCGGCGTTTTGATACGAGTTGTACGGGCTGTCGATGCCCTGGATGTCCTCGGCCGTGACGGCGCCACCCGTCTCGTACATGAGGGTCGCATCGCTTTGCAGGTACGGCCTGCCGGCAAAATCACCCTTGCCCGCCAGGCGATTGAGGAAGACCGATGCCACGTGGGCGCGCTGGTCGGCATTGAGGCCCTCACGCTCCACGATGGACGCCAGCGTGAGCAGCTCGTAATCGGACAGCTCGATTCCGTAGGTCGCCGAGATGGCGGCGCGGCCGGCATCGAAATCGAAAGCGTCGAAGACGTCGAGCTGGTACTGGTCGAGCATGGCGCGGATGACCTCGTCGGCGGTCGGGGTGCCCGCGAAGGTGTAGGTCTTGGGATAGAGGAAGCCCTCGAGCGAATCGTTCCCGGCGTCGGCCAGGAAGGGATAGTCGCCCGCATACGCGCTGGCCTTGGCCTGCGAGATGAACTCATCGGCGGAGATCCCGTAGGCGTCTTCGACGAGCTGCGCGGTCTGCTCGACGGTCTTGCCCTCGGGAACGGTCAGCTTGACGCCCTCGAGGTTGGGGCCGGCGACGAGCTGCTTGACCACCGACAGCGGGTCCTGCAGCGTCTCGAACTGGTAGTCGCCCGGCTTGAGGGACATCTCCGCGTTGAGCTTTTTGACGGCGGCGTAATACTCGCCGGAATCCGCGATGATGTGGTTCTCAACCAGGATCGTGGCGATCGCATCGCCCGAAGAGCCCTCGGGGATGGTGATGGACACCTGCTGTCCCGCCTCGATATTGGCCGAATCGCCCCCGAAGATGCGGGGGAACAGGAACAACGCGGCGCCCGCGACCACGGCGATGGCGATGAGCACGCCGATCACGACCGGAACGGACGAGCCTTTTTTGGGCGGGCGGGCGCCCCCGCGCGCATACGCGCCCTGGGAGCGCTGGGGCATGTACGTGGGACCCTGGGAACCCTGATGGGCATACGACTGGTGGGAGCCCTGGGCAAACCGGGACCCGGCGGCATGCGGCGCCGGCGCCTGGGCGGGCGAAGGGGCGCCGTGGGAAGGATACGCCGCGGAGCGCGGACGCTGAGACGGGGCGGAAGCGGGATCCGGAGTGCGGAAACGCGCGCCCGCGGGACGAGGCACATCGGCCTGGCGATGGGAGCCGGGAACGTTAGCCACGATCTTCCTTTCGACTTTGGGCATCGAGCCACGCCTGCAGGAACAGGGAGGCCGAGATCATATCAACCTTACCGCGCATCTGCTTTTCGCTCAAACCCTGCTCGCGCAGGATGCGCTTTGCCTCCGTCGAGGACAGGCGCTCGTCGATGAACTCGACGGGCAGCCCAGTGACGCGCGAGATGCGCCCCGCGACCTCGCGGACGCGCGCGGCCTGGGGGCCCTCCTCCCCCGCCATCGTCTGGGGCAGGCCGCACACGATGACATCGGGCTCGTAGTCCTCGAGCACCATGCGAAACGTGCGGGCCACGCCCTCGACCTCGGCGGCGGGCAACACCTTGACGGGGGACGCGACGCGACCCGTCCGGTCGGAGACGGCGATGCCGGTGCGCGCACCGCCGATGTCGAGAGCGAGGGCGATCATGCGCGGGACCCTACTCGGCGAGCAGGGAGCGAGCGGCGTCCAGCGCGGCGGCGATGCCCGCGGCGTTCTTGCCGCCGGCCTGCGCCATCGTGGGCCTGCCGCCACCGCGTCCGTCCACGAGGGGGGCGATCTGCTTGATCACGTTACCGGCGTGGAAGCCCGCGGCCGCGGCGTCGTCGGTCGCGGCGGCGATGAGGGCGGGCGTGCCCTTCTCGGTCACCGTGGCGAGCACGCAGGCGCAGGCGCCGGAGAGCTTGCCGCGGACGGTGTCCCACACGTTGCGCAGGTCGGCGGCCTCGAGGCCGGAGAGCTCGGCGACGACGAGCTGATAGCCGCCCATGTCCACGGCGGCGTCGATGGCCGACGCGATGGCGTCGGAGCTGCCGCCCGTGAGCGCCTTCTTGAGCTTTTGGTTGACCTCGCGCAGCTCCGCCTGCAGCGCATGCACGCGGGCCGGGACCTCCTCGACGCGGCACTTGAGGCTCGCGGCCGCGGTCTCGGCGAGGGCGGCGCGCTCCTCGAGGTACGCGATGGCGCCGGTGCTCGTCACGGCCTCGATGCGCCGGACGTTGGAGCCCGTGGAAGACTCGGACACGATCTTGAACAGGCCGAGCTCGGCGGTGTTCTTGGCATGCGTGCCGCCGCACAGCTCGCGGGAGAACGGCTCGGCGCCCTCGCCCACGGAGACGACGCGCACCACGTCGCCGTACTTCTCGCCGAAGAGGGCCACGGCGCCGGAAGCCTTGGCCTCGTCGATGCCCATGACCTGGGTGACGACGGGCTGGGCGGCCAGAATCTGCTCGTTCACGAGGTCCTCGACGGCGCGGATCTGCTCCGAGGTCATGGCCTCGAAGTGCGTGAAGTCGAAGCGCAGGTTCTCGGGGGACACCAGGGAGCCCGCCTGGTTGACGTGATCGCCCAGGACCTCCTTGAGCGCGGCGTCGAGCAGATGGGTCGCCGTGTGGTTGCGGCGCAGCAGGCCGCGGCGGTTGAGGTCGTAGCCGGCGAACACGGTGTCGCCCTCGGAAAGCGCGCCGATGAGCTTGCCCTCGTGGACGTAGAGGCCGCCCTTGGCGGTGGTGTTGGACACGAAGAACTGGGCGTCGTCGGTGTCGATGAGGCCGTGGTCGCCCATCTGGCCGCCCATCTCGGCGTACAGCGGCGTGCGGTCGAGCACCACGGCGGCCTCGGCGGCGTTCTCGGCGCGCTCGACGCGCTCGCCGTTCACCACGATGGCGAGGACCTTCGCGCCCTCGATGCTCTCGTTATCGTAGCCCACGAACTCCGTGGCGGGCAGCTGGTCTGCAAGCTCGGTCCATACGTCGTTGAAGGAACCCCAGGCGTCACCCTTGGCGGCGGCGCGGGCACGGGCCTTCTGCTCGTCCATCTCGGCATTAAAGCCCTCGATATCGACCGCATGGCCAGCGTCCTCGGCGATCTCGACGGTGAGGTCGATCGGGAACCCGAACGTATCGTGCAGCATGAATGCGGCGGAGCCCGGAAGCTGCTCGCCAGCGGCGAGTGCCGCGAGCTGCTCATCGAGATAAGCGCGACCGTTGTTGAGGGTGGTGGAGAAACGCTCCTCCTCGGCTTCGACGATGCCCTTGACCAGGCCGACGTTCTCGAGCAGGCTCGGGTAGGCGTCGCCCATGACGTCGTTCACCGCGTCGATGAAACGGCCCAGGAACGCGTCCTCGATGCCGAGCAGGCGGCCGTGGAACACGGCGCGGCGCAGCAGGCGGCGCAGCACGTATCCGCGGCCCTCGTTGCCGGGGAGCACGCCGTCGGAGATGAGGAAGTTCACGGAGCGGGCGTGGTCGGCGATGATGCGCAGGGAGCGGGAGGCCCCGGTATAGTCGTCGTCCACGTAGGTCTTGCCGGAGATCTCCTCGCCCAGCTTGATGAGACTCTGCATGACGTCGCCGTCGAAGAACGAGCTCTTGTGCTGCATGATGGCGGCCATGCGCTCCAGGCCCATGCCCGTATCGAGGTTGCGGTGCGGCAGCTCCGGCATGGAGCCGTCCTCCTGGCGGTCGAACTGCGTGAACACGAGGTTCCAGAACTCCAGGAAGCGGTCGCAGTCGCAGCCGGGCGCACAGTCCGGGCATCCGCAGCCCACCTCCTCGCCGAGGTCGAAGTAGATCTCGGAGCACGGACCGCAGGGGCCAGTGGGGCCAGCCGCCCAGAAGTTGTCATCCTCGCCCAGACGGGTGATGTGGTCGGGCTCGACGCCGAGGGAGCGCCACACGGCCTCGGTCTCGTCGTCCTCGGTGAACACGGTGAAGTACAGGCGGTCCTTAGGCAGCTTGAAGACCTCGGTGATAAGCTCATAGGCCCACGTGCAGGCCTGCTCCTTGGTCACGCCGCCAAAGGCGAAGTTGCCGAGCATCTCGAAGAACGAGGCGTGGCGGCCGTCGGCGCCGATGATGTCGATATCGTTCGTGCGCACGCACTTCTGGCACGAGCACGCACCGATCTCCTTCATGACCTTTTTTCCCTGGTAAAACTCCTTGAACTGGTTCATACCGGCGTTGGCGAGCAGCAGCGACGGGTCATCGGGAACGAGCGAGGAGCTCGGGTAGAGCTTGCAGCCCTTGCTCTCGAAGAAGTTGAGGTATGCCGAGCGGATCTCGGCGGTCGTCATGGTGGGATAGTCAGCGGCCATGCGTAAACTCCCTGGGTCAAAGTAGGCCCCATGCAAAAGGGGCAGTTTCCAACCTGTCTAGTATACGTTAACGGCCGTCGTCAGATGTGTCGGTTTCCTCGGGTTTCTTCGACGCGGCGACGTGCTCGCGCGCCGCGAAGGGATTCTCGAAGTCGATGAGCTTGGCCCAGGGGTTCTCCAACTCGGGCTTGGGCATGGCCTCGGCCTCCGGCACGGCGCCCTCGTCGAGGATCTGGGAGTCGGCCACAAAGCCGTCATCCCCCAGCGCGTCAAAAGCCGGGACCGGGTTGCCCTGCGCATCGCGAAACGGCGCCCCGCGGAACAGCGCGCCCTCGTACGACACGATCTGCTCGCCGGTGCGCGTCTCGAAGTAGAAGATGAACAGCGACTTGATTACGGCGACGAGCGGCAGCGCGACGATCATGCCCACGGCCCCGCCGAACGTCGAGCCCACCACGAGCGCGGTGAGCGACAGCACAGGATGGACCTGCATGGTCGACTGGTTGATCTTGGGCGCTATCACGTTGTCCGTGATGTTTTGGGACAGCATGGCCATGATCATGGTCCACACCGCCATCATCGGGCTGTAGACGAGCGCAATGAGCGTGGCGATGATGGCCGAGATCGACGGGCCGACCACCGGGATGATGTTGAGCACGCCCGAGAGCACGCCCATGGCGGCGGCGTACGGGTGTCCCACGATAGCGAAGCCCACGAAGGCGAGAAAGCCCTGGATCACGGAGTTGATCACGGTCGAACGCAGGTAGCCGCCGACGGAGCGGCTCAGCACGGCCACCATCAGGCGATAGTCGTCGGCCTTGTCGTGCGGCAGGATGCGGCAGATCTCGTCGTTGATGCGCGGGTAGTCGCAGGCGAGCCAAAACGCCAGGACAAACCCGAGGAACACGATGAAGACCGTGGAGGCGATGTTGTTCACCATGGGTACGATGCCGTCGCGCACGGCGGCAAGGATGCCCGAGAGCGCCTGGTTGATGATGTCCTGGGCCGCCGTGAAGATGGAATCGAGCTGCACCACGTCGTTCAGGTGCTCGACCACCGCGTACTCGTTCTCCATGCGGACCACCCACGCGCCGAGCGCGGCGAGTTTTGAGGGCGCGTCGCGCAGCAGGTCGATGAGCTGCGCGGTGACCATGGGGATCACGAGCGCGAAGAGCAGCACGAGGCCGACGAAGACAACCACCAGGCCCACGAGCGCGCCGGCGCCGCGGGGCACGCGATGGCGCTCGAGCCAGTTGACGATGGGCGACGCCACGAATGCGGACAAGGACCCCACCAACAGGAAGAGCAGCACGCTCGAGAGCGAGCCGATCAGATCGAGCACCACGCCGCCGATGATGATGACGCCGATGACGATCCATATGTTCACGAACGTATTGCGTGCCACGCGCTCGGTGTGCGAGATATCGTGCTGCATAATCCCCTTCGCAGACCGGGCTAGCCGGTCATGACCCCGTCGGGGTCGATCTTCTCTTGAATCTTCTTGAGCGTGCGGCGCAGCAGGCGGCTCACCTGGACCTGGGAGATCCCGAGCTTCTCCGCGATCTCGATCTGCGTCATGCCCTGCAAAAAGCGCATCTCGATGACCTCGCGCTCACGCGGGGAGAAGCTGGCGAGCGCCTCCTCGATGATGATGCGGTCGTCGGTGAAGGCGAGCTCCTCGTCCTCGGTCGCATAGCGGTCGATGACCGACGGCGCGTCGTCGTCCTCCATGCCGGAGGGGGCCTCGAGCGAGACCGAGCTGTACGCGGAGGAGGACTCCATGGCCTCGAGCACCTCATCGACGGTCGCGTCGAGATACTCGGCGATCTCGGCGATCGTGGGCGAGCGCTGGAGCTGGGAGGTCAGCGTATCGGTGGCCTGGTTGACCTTTGCCGAGAGCTCCTGCAGGCGGCGGGGCACGCGAACGCTCCAGCCCTTGTCCCTAAAGTGGCGCTTGATCTCGCCCATGATGGTGGGCGTGGCGAACGTGGTGAACTCCAGGCCGCGCGCCGGGTCGAAGCGGTCGATGGCCTTGAGCAGGCCCAGATAGCCGACCTGCACGAGGTCGTCGATGGGCTCCCCGCGGTTCTTGAATTTGTTGGCGATGAAGCGCACCAGGTTGAGGTGGGACATGACGAGCTTTTCGCGGGCGTCCATATCGCCCTCTTCCTTGAAGCGACGGAAGAGCTCGCGCGTCTTCTCCTTATCCCAGGCGCTCTTACCCGAGGTCTTAGATGCCATCGACATCCGCCTTCATGTCGAGCGCCAAGCGGGCAGGAGCCTCGTGCTTTTCGTAGACGTCGCACACGGAGCCGAGGATGAGGTCGACGTACGCGGCCGTGGGATCGTCCTCGGAGGGCTCGGCGAACGCGGGGGCGGAGAGCTGGAACACCATTGCCACGTGATCGGCGTCGGCGTCGAAATCGATGACGAGGTCCTCACCGGGGGCGGTGCCGCACGCGTAGATGAATGCCTCCTCGGCAGCCATGCGGATATCCTCCACGCGCTCGACGGACATCGAGGAGAGCGTGGCCACGTTGGCGGCGGTCATGCGCACGATGCGCGCGAGATGCGGCTCGCAGGCGACGGTGAGCGCGATGTGGGTGGCGTTACTCATGGTCGGACTCCTCGGCGGGCGCATAGGTAAAGTACTGGCGGGGCGCGGTCTCAGCTTCCTCCTCGGCGAGGGGGGCCTGGGCGTTGTCGCTGACCTCGGCGACGGGTTCGGACGCGTCGGTCAGGACGGGCGAAGCGGGCGCGGGCTCCGCCTTGCGCGGCTTGGCGAAGAGCTTATGGACCTTCTCGGTCGCGCCGTCCACGATGCCCGTCACGGCGTTGGACGCACTGCTTGCAGCGCCGCTCACCGCGGACACGTCGCGCAACACCCCGTTGACCTCGACGAGGTCCGCCGAAAGCGCCTCGACCGCGACGGTCGCCTGCTTGAGAAGCGGCTCGATCTGCGCCACCGCGGGCTGCAGCTCGTCGACGACGCCATCGAGCTTGGCGACCACGGGGCGCGCCTCCTCGATGGTGCTCGCCACCTGCTCGACGGTCTTGTCGAGCGAGGTGATCACACCGCGGGTGCGGCGCAGCACGAGCGCGAGCTCGACGACGGCCCACACGCCGGCGAGGGCGAGAATGACCAGGACGATCTGCATGGGATCCATGGATGCCTCCGTAACAATCTAGACACAGATAGGTTGATGATACCCGTTTGGGGTGAATTCAACCATGACGGATGCTCCCGGCTCCGCCCCCGCGGCCGCGCCTTGGTTTTTGTAGATTCCGCACGAGCCGGAGGGTCCAGTGGACCCTCCGTGCGAGTCAGGACTGACCGAGCAAAAACCAAGGCGCGGCCGCGGGGGCGGAGCGCGGAGCGACCAGCAATGCGAGAAGCGCCCAAGCACGGGCACCATGCAAGCCGAAAAACGACAATCTGAAGAAAGTGACGCCCTTGCCGTTAGCGGGGGCGATTCTCGGCTCGCCACTGCTCCCAGCCACGGCCGCTCGGGTGCCAGAACGCTCCGGGCTCCAAGCCCTCCGGCAGGTAGCGCTGGGCCACCCAGCCCTGCTCGTAATCATGCGGGTACTTGTACTCCCCGTACTCGTCCGATCCGGGACGATGACGGTCGCGCAGGTAGCTGGGAACCTCGCGCTGCCCGCTCGTGCGGACATCGGCGAGGGCCGCGTCGATCGCCGCCTCCGCAGCGTTGGACTTGGGCGCCAGCGCGTTGTAGATGGCGGCCTGCGCGAGGTTGATGCGGCACTCGGGGTATCCGATCACCTCCGCGGCCTTGAACGCCGCCTCCGCCACCAGCAGCGCGGTGGGATCGGCGTTGCCGATGTCCTCGCTCGCCTGGATCATGATGCGACGCGCGATGAACTTGGGGTCCTCGCCAGCGTCGATCATCCGCGCAAGCCAGTACACCGCGGCATCGGGGTCGGAACCGCGCATCGACTTGATAAACGCGGAGATGATGTCGTAGTGCATGTCGCCGTTCTTGTCGTAGGACAGGCCGCGGCGCGGGTTGGCCTGCTTGACGTCATCGAGCGTGATCTCGATGGGATCGGTCTCGCGGCGCTCGGCCTCGCCCTCCCTGACCGGGCGCGTGAGGGCGATCTCGCTCGCGAGTTCCAGCGTGGTCAGCGAGCTGCGGCCATCACCGGCGGCGAGCGTGCAGATGGCGGAGACCACCTCGTCGCTCACCGTGTACCGGCCCGCAAGACCCTCTGGCGCCGAAAGGGCGCGGCGCACGAGGCGCTCCACGTCCGCATCGCTCAGGTGCTCGAGCTCCACCACGCGGCTGCGCGAGAGCAGCGCCGCGTTCACCTCGAAATACGGGTTCTCCGTGGTGGCGCCGATCATGACGACCGTGCGGTTCTCGACCGCGTGCAGCAGCGCATCCTGCTGCGAGCGGGAAAACCGGTGAATCTCGTCGATGAACAGGATGGTCCGGCGGTCGAACATCATGAGCCGGTGCTTGGCCTCGTCGATCTCGCGACGCAGGTCCTTCACCGTGCCCGTGACCGCGGAAACCTCGACGAACTCGCTTTTGGTGTGCGCGGCGATGATATGGGCCAACGTGGTCTTGCCCGTTCCCGCGGGACCATACAGGATCACGCTCGACAGCACGTCGTGCTCGATGGCGCTCCGCAGCCACGAACCGGGCCCCACCGCCTTTTCCTGACCCACGTAATCGTCAAGCGAGCTGGGCCGCATGCGCACCGCCAACGGCGCGTTCTTGAGCTGCTTGCTGCGTTCATTGCTAGAGAATAAGGTGTCCATGTGCCCGTTTTCCATCTATCGAAGTTCGACTTCATTCTAACAAACGGGCATTCATAGTCAAACACCTGTTCGTATTTTCACTCGTTGATGTACGTGCGCTGCGGGAACCTCAACTCGGGAAACAGCGTGCAGGCAAGCTCGGTGAAATACCCGTCCGTCATGCTCGCGATGTAATCGACCACGGTCATATCCAGATCGCGCTCCCAATCGTACGAGCCGCCGTAGTGCGAGAGCGCCTTGTCGATGCGCGCGATGTGGTGACGGAAGATGAAGCTGCTCTCGTCATGCGCCTTGAGGTCACCCAAAAAGTGCTCGTACATGAGGCTGAAGGCGCGCGCCATCATGGCGCTCTGTTCCTCCTCGATACCGGTCGAGTGATAGATCTTTTGATAGTTCTCGCGTTTGGCGCGTCGAATCTCGCGGAACAGCTCCTCGCTCATCTCGATGCGGTCCTTGCCGTAGCTGTGCTCCACGATGTCGATGGACGCGCGCGTGAGGATCCAGGAGTTGTACCTGCCGCCCAGGCCGTCCTCGAACGCATCCTCCGCGAGCAGGCCCGCCTCGATGGCGTCCTGGCGGTCGCGGCCCACGTAGGCGATGATGTCGGAGATGCGCACCACGCAGGCCTCAAGCGTCATGGGGCGCAGGGTCTTGACGTAATCGAAATCGTGCGTGTAGCAGTCCTCCATCACCCGGTCGAACTGCTCGAACGTATCCATGTGGGACAGCTCAAAGACGCGTTGCTCGTACTCGCCGTTATGGCACAGCACGCCATCGAGCGTCTGCAGGGAGAGATTCCTGCCGTAGAGCGTGTCGAGCACGCGCACCGAGTGGACGTTGTGGAAGAACGAACGGCCGGTGCGGGCGCGATAGATGTCGTTGAGATGCGATTCGCCCGCGTGGCCGAACGGCGTGTGCCCCAGATCGTGGCCCAGGCCGATGGCCTCGATGAGGTCGCAGTTGAGGCCGAGCGCCCGCCCGATGTCGCGCGCGATGCGCGCCACGAGCTGCACATGAAGTCCTCGGCGCGAGAGATCGTCGTTGCTGCGGAAGCTGAACACCTGCGTCTTGCCGTTGTAGCGGTTGTAGGCCGGCAGGTGCAAGATCTTCTCGGTGTCGCGCACGTACGAGGGCCGCCAGATGCTGCCGGCGTCCCCCGCGCGCGGCTCACGGCGGATCGCCTCGTTGTCGGACGTGCGATAGGGGTTCACCCAGCCCGCCGCCCGGTCGGCCTCCATGCGCGCGACCAAGTCATCGCTCAGCGTGTCGGGCATGGCGAGCAAGCGCTCCCTCAGGGCGTTGCCGTCGGTACGTGATGGGCACTCGATTGCCGGATGTGCGTTCGTCATGTCGGCTCCTCTCATCCTGTCATCTCTTGCGACCATCATGCCATCCCGTCCGGACATGCGCGAGTCACGAAGCCCATCCCAACAGGCGGGCGGCGCGAACCACGGCGAACACGGGAACCGCGAAGGGAAGCAGCGGCAGCGAGTCGCGGCGCAGGAGCAGCCCGCACCACGCCAGGAGCACGAGTGCCCCGGCAAGCGAGAGCACCGCATCGAGCGGCGCCCAAAGCGAGAGGGCGGCCAAGAACTTGACGTCGCCCATGCCCAGTCCCGGCCTGCCCGCATGACGGCGGCGCCACATCATCTCGGCAACCGTCAACACGGCGCCGAACGCGCACGCGGCGCAGGCGCACCATGCCAAGCGGGCAAGACCGCCCACGAGCGCGCTCAACGCGGCGGATACGCAGGCGATGGCGCGACCGAGCACACGCGGGAACCTCCGCTGCCGTGCATCGATGACGGCGGCGAGGACAAGCAGGGCCCACAGCACCACAACAAGTAGCAGAACGCCCGCACGCGCGGCGGGCAATCGTCCCACGCCCGCGCCCCACAAGCACACTGCCCCCGCGACGGCACATGCCCTCATGCGCATCAACATCACCTCCGCCCGTTCACCTCAAATGAGGGACAGTCCCTTTTCTGAGGTGGTGTCACCTTATCACCCAGACGGGCGCACGGGTATAATGCGATGCAACGCATCCGATCAGCTACGGGGGAATCCATGGAACCGCCCACGTTCGACTACCGCACCACGCCCTCCTCTCGCACCGCGGGGCAGCAGCCCATGCACGAATCCGACACGCTCGCGCCCACGCGCCCCATCGAGAGCGCGAGCGCATCGACCGTGCCGCAGACGAACTCCTCGAACTTCGCCTACGTCCTCACGGGCGTGGCGCTCGGCATCGTCTCGCTGCTGGCCATCGCGTTCGCCCTGCTGCTCTTTGGCGTCGTGGGGACGGCGGTCAACTCGTCCTACGCGTACGATTACGACCCGTCGTTCTACGAGGATGATTGGGACGACTGGGAGCACTTCCAAAACGACCACGAGCACGAGTTCGACCAGCTTGAAGAGGAGCTCATGAACGAGCTGATGATGGGCGACGGCTATAGCGCCTAACCGCCCGACGGCCTAACCGCCCAACGCGCACCGCACGCAAAAAGGGGACGGGCCCGCAGCGCACATCAACGACCGGATGTGCGCTGCGGGCCCGTCCCCTTTCGCGCATCTCGATAGACGCGGGCTACTTCGCGCCGTCGAGCACCTCATCGAGGGTGACGCTCACGTCGTGCGGCGTGGGCACCCAGTCGACCTTGAGGAAGAGCGCCGCGACCGTCAACGGGATGTAGGTGAACATGAAGATGGGGAACGTGAACAGGTTGGTGACGATGCGCCATTTTTGCGGGCAGTGAATGTGCTTGCGCTCGGTGACCGTCGTGAACAGGCCCATGATGAAGAACGTGAAGTACATGTAGGCGAGCATCATCACCACCGAGCCGAAGGCCATCTCGATCTCGGCATCGGTTGCCAAAAAGCCATGGCTCAAGCTGCCCACCACGATGAACGTGACGTTCACCAGCAGGCACATGAGGGTGAGCAACATCGCCGGGCCGATGACCATGAGCATGTCGTAGGCGGCGAACCGGCGAAACTTGGTGATGGACGTGAAGATATGCCGTCCGTAGGTAAAGAGCACCTGGTAAAAGCCCTTGGTCCAGCGCATGCGCTGCTTGATGGACGCCTTGAGCTTGACGGGCTGCTCGTCATAGAACTCCGCGGGCGCATACCCGATGCGCACGCCGTGGATGGCGCAGAACGTCGTGAACTGGATGTCCTCGGTGAGGGTGTGGAAATCCCAGCCGTGCATGCCCTGGATGATCTTTGCGGACACGAGATAGCCCGAACCCGAGACGGCGCACGAGGTGCCGCAGATCATGCGCGCGTTGTTGAGGTAGCGCGCCTCGCGCATGAACCAGGTGGCATAGGCCGAGCTGATCCAGGAGCTGCCGAAGTTCTTGGAGTTGCGGTAGCTCGTGAGCGCGAGGTAACCCTGGTCGTACGCGTCGTTCATGATCTTGACGTAATCGCGGGAAAGCAGGTTGTCGGCGTCGAAGATGAAGAACGCCTCATGCTTGCCCGGGTACTCCTTGAGGATGCGGTCGAACCCGTAGTCCATGACCCAGCTCTTGCCCTTGCGCGATAGATCGTTGCGCTCGTAGACGATGGCACCCGCCTCGCGCGCGGCCTGCGCGGTGTTGTCGGTGCAGGCGTCGGCGACCACGAAGATGTCGATGAGCTCGGAGGGGTAGTCCTGCTCCCGAATGGACTTGACGAGATTGGCGATGACCGCCTCCTCGTTATGCGCGGCGATGAAGAAGGCGTACGAATGTTGTTTTTTTGCCTGGGGGATCTTCACCTCGCCGCGAAGGAGCCCGACGAAGAAGAACACGACCTGGTACAGGAAGCACAGGCCAAAGACGACACCCACGATGGTGTTGAAGGCGACGATAGGGGTCAAAACGCCTCCTTGGACGCAAAATACAACGCGTTCAAGTGTACGCCACCCAACGCGCAAACGAAAAAGCTCAAAGAATGTTCAGAAGGGGCGGGGCCGCCCTGCGCACCACGCGCACAAGGCGGCCCCGCCCCCCTGGAGTTCACATCCGGCAGCACGCGCGCGGGACGCGGCTTAATCCTCCAACAGGCCGAGCTGCGGGATGATCGCGCGGCCGGCATCCGTGCGGCCGAGCGAACGGTCGTGCAGCTCGTCCAGGGCGGCGGCCAGATCCCACGGCAGCTCATCGCGGCAGCTTATGGTCTCCCCCGTCACGGGATGCTCGAACTGGACGCTCCAGGAGTGCAGGAACTGCCGGTCGAGGTCGAGGTTCATGCGCTCGTTGCCCTTGCCGTACAGGGGGTCGCCCACCAGGGGATGGTGGATGTGGCGCATGTGCACGCGGATCTGATGCGTGCGCCCGGTGTAGAGGTGGCATTCGACCAGGGTGTAGCCCTCATCGCCGCGGGCGGGCTCAAAGCGCTCGAGCACCTGGAAGGTGGTGATGGCCTGGCGGGCGAACGGGTCGTCCGACACCGCCATCTTCACGCGGTCGCGCGTCGAGCGGGCGATGCCGGTGTTGATGGTCCCCTCGTCCATGACGATCTCGCCGTGCACGAGCGTGATGTAGCGGCGGTCGAGGGTGCGGGTCCGGATGAGGTTTTGCAGCTCGCGCTGCGTGTCATCGTCCTTTGCGGCGAGCATGAGGCCCGACGTATCGCGGTCCAGCCGATGCACGATCCCCGGACGGTCCTCCCCCTGCACGGTCCCCAGATGCTCGATGCCGCAGTGGTGGACGAGCGCGTTGGCGAGCGTGCCGTCCTCGTGCCCGTGTGCCGGGTGGCACACCAGGCCGCGCTGCTTGGAGAGGACGATCAGGTAATCGTCCTCATAGCGTATGTCGAGGGGAATCGCCTGGGGCACGATGGCGCCCAGCTCCCGGACCTCGGGCAGCTCGACGCAGATGCGGTCGCCCTCCGCCACCGCCTGCTTTTTTGACAGGCACGTCTCGCCGTTGACGGCGACGGAGCCCGCCTCGACGAGCCTGGCGCACGCCGAACGCGAGGGGCAGGCGCTCCGCGCCCCCAGATACGAATCCAGGCGCTCCCCCGCATCGGCTGCGGAGACGACCAGATGAAGCTCGGATGCCATTACGCGCCACCCCTCTTGGCCGCGGGCGACCAGAACATGAACCCCAGGAACGCAAGCGCCACGCCGATGCATATGCCGATGTCGGCGATATTGAACACCGGGAAGTCGATGAAGTCGGTCGCGATGAAATCGACCACGTACCCCAACGTGAGGCGGTCGATCGCGTTGCCGATGGCGCCGCCGGCAAGCAGCCCCAGGCCAAGCACCTCGACCTTTGACACCGCCGACGCGCGGGACAGATACATGGCGATCGCTATCGTCACCACGCAGGCCAAAAGGGCAAACGCGAGCCCGTGGCCCTCCCCCATGCTAAAGGCGGCTCCGATGTTCTCCACGTAGCGAAAGCTCAGGATGCCGGGCACAACGGAAACGCTCTCGCCCGTGACCGCGATGGTGTCCCGAACGACCATCTTGGTGAGGCAGTCGAGCACGAGCACCGCGGCCGCAGCCGCGAGGGCCACGCCCACGCGCCAGCCGATCGGGGGCTCGAATTTGTCGCTCTTCGTCGTTTTCGACATGGGCTCGTCACTCTCTCAAACGGGTACGGGGCGGGTCCGCCACGCACGCCTCACGTGCGCGATACGGACCCGCCCCCTTTACACATCGGCATCGACCCGACGCAGAGGCAGCGGACCCCGGCGCCGGGCAGTCCCACCGGGCTCGCTAGGAAATCGCGGCGGCGCAGCGGTCGCAGATGTGCGCGTGGTCGCCGTGGACGCCGGTGGACGCGCGGAAGTTCCAACAGCGGTCGCAGGCCTCGCCATGGGCGGCCTCGATCTGGGCGGAGAACTCCTCGCCCTGCGCCAGCTCGACCTCGGAGACGATGTAGAACTCAGCGAGGTCGACGGCCTTGTCGCCCGTGAGCAGGGCATAGGCCTCGGCGGGAGCGGTCGCCTTGACGCGGACCTGCTGGCTCTTGGTAAAGGTGCCCACGGCGCGGGCCTCCTCGATGGCCTTGGTCACCACGCCGCGCAGCTCGAGCGACGCCTCGAGGACGCCGGCGAACTCGTTGGCCTGCTCGAGCGTGATGGGGCTCTTGTACCAATCGAGCAGCGCACCGTACTCCTGGTTGTCGCGGCAGCCGGCCGGCGCAAACTCCATGGCCTCGTCCACCGTGTAGGCGAGGATGGGCTGCAGGTCGCGCATGAGCATGGAGAGCAGCTCGGCCACGACGGTCTGGGCGCTGCGCATCTCGTGGCTGCCCGGCTTCTCGCAGTACAGGCGGTCCTTCAGCGCGTCGAGGTAGACGTTGGAGAGCTCGGTGACCACGAAGTCGTAGAGCGTGCGGTAGGCGCGGTTGAACTCAAAACCCTCGTAGGCCTCGTCGACCTCGGCCTGCACCTGCGTGAGGCGCGCGAGCATGAGCTTGTCGAGCGGCATGAGCTCATCGAACGCGACGCCGTCGGTCGTGGGCTCGAACTGACCCTCGAGCACAGACAGCAGGAAGCGCAGCGTGTTGCGGAAACGGCGGTACGCATCGGAGGTACGGGCCAGGATCTCGGTGTCGCAGGCGACATCGGTCGAGGTATCGATCGAGGCGACCCACAGGCGCACGATGTCGGCGCCCATCTCGTCGCAGACCTTGTTGGGGTCGATCACGTTGCCGAGCGACTTGGACATCTTGCGGCCCTGGCCGTCCAGGGTGAAGCCCTGCGAGATGACGGCCTTGTAGGGAGCCACGCCGTTGGCGCCCACGGAGGTGAGCAGCGAGGACTGGAACCAGCCGCGGTGCTGGTCGGAACCCTCGAGGTAGACGTCTGCCGGGTAATGTAGCTCATCGCGATACTCGCACACGGCCTTCCAGGACACGCCGGAGTCCCACCACACGTCGAGGATGTCGCGGTCGGCCTTGAGGTGATGGCCACCACACTTGGGGCACACGCAGGCCTCGCCCAGGTAGCTCTCGGGAGCGTCGGTGAACCAGGCATCGGAGCCCTTCTCGTGGAAGAGCGCGACGACGGCGTCGAGCGTGTCGTCGTTCATGACCTTCTCGCCGCAGTCGGCGCAGGTGAACGACGGGATCGGCACGCCCCAGTTGCGCTGACGCGAGATGCACCAGTCGGGGCGCTGCTCCACCATGGCGCCGATGCGGTTGACGGCGTGGCCGGGATACCAGGCAACATGGTTGCGCACCTGGTCGAGCGCAGCCTCGCGCAGACCGGTCTTGTCCATGGACACGAACCACTGGTCGGTGGCGCGGAAGAGCACCGGATGCTTGCAGCGCCAGCAATGGGGATAGCTGTGGGTGATCTTGACCTCGGCCACGAGCATGCCGCGGTCGCGCAGGAACTGTATGATGTGCGGGTTGGCCTCATCGGTGTCCATGCCGGAGAACGGGCCGCCGGTGCCGAACTCGTCGCCGTTGTAGAAGCGGCCGTCGTCGTCGACGGGCATGCAGATGTCCATGCCCTCCTTCACGCAGACGTAGTAGTCGTCCACGCCGTGACCGGGCGAGTTGTGGACGATGCCGGTGCCGTCCTCGGTGCCCACGTAATCGGCGAGCAGGGCGACGCCCTCGACGCCGTCGAACACGGGCTGCTTGTAGTGCAGGTGGTCGAGGACCTCGGCGGGGACCTCATAGGGCTTGCCGCCGACCATCACGGGCGTGACATCCCAGCCGGCGATGCCGCAGACCTTCTCGGCGAGGTCCTTGAGCATGATCTCGGCGCGGCCGTCGTGCTCGATGGCGGTGTAGATGGCCTCGGGCTTGAGCGACACGGCCTGGTCGGACGGGATCGTCCACGGCGTGGTGGTCCAGATCACGAAGTCCACGGGGCCGTCGAAGGACTCGAGGCCGGCAGGCTTGCTCGTGAGCTCGAAGCGCACGTAGATGGACGGGCTCGTCTCGTCGCCGTACTCGATCTCGGCCTCGGCGAGCGCGGTGTGGCAGTGCTTGCACCAGTGCACCGGCTTGTGGCCGCGGTACACCATGCCCTTATCGAACATCGCCTTGAAGACCTCGATGTCGGCGGCGTCGTGCTGGTGGTACAGCGTGAGGTAGGGGTTGTCCCAATCGCCCAGCACGCCCAAGCGCTTGAAGCCCTCGCGCTGCAGGTCGATGTTCTCGACGGCGAACTCGTTGCACAGCTCGCGGATCTTGGCGACCGGCGTGTTGTTGAACTTCTCGGTGCCGAGCTTCTCCTCGACCTTGTGCTCGATGGGCTGGCCATGGCAATCCCAGCCGGGAACGTACGGCGTCTCAAAGCCCTGCATGGCCTTGTAGCGGTTGATGATGTCCTTGGAGATCTTGTTCATGGCGTGGCCCAGGTGGATAGGACCGTTGGCATACGGAGGACCGTCGTGCAGGACGAACTTCTTGTGGCCCTCGTTCTTCTTGAGCATGAGCTCATACACGTGGTTTTGCTGCCAGCGCTTGAGGCGCTCCGGCTCGCGCTGCGCCAAGGCCGCCCGCATGGGGAACTTGGTCTTGGGCAGGTTCATGGTCTGCTTGTACTCGTTTGCCACGAATACCCCCTTCTCGTTGTGGGCGCCAACCGGGTCGTTCGACCCAAAAGAAAAAAGCGCCCGTCCTAGCTCAAGCTGGGACGAAGCGCTGAAAATCACGGAAAGCAGAACCCGCATGCGTTTCGCTATACCACCCAGCTCAAAGGTTCGCGCACATCGCGCTCCCCTCGTACTCGGCTGGCCTGTCACGACGGCCATCCCGGCGGTGTCTACTGAGCTACACTTGGAGACGGGGCGCATCGCATATTCGCTCAACACGCGGCTCAAGGCACATACGCCCTCGTCGCGCGAAACGCAACCCGTCCAAACGCGCAGCCGTTCGGACCGCGGCTCCGGGGTGATATTCCACTGGTCGCACGTACCCGGATCACAGCCTCCCGGGCTCTCTTTGCCGTGCAGGGCCAACGTACTCGTCCCCATCAACGCCTGTGATTCAGCATGATAGCACGCGCGGGCATGCCCTAGACGGTAAGACCCGTATCCTCAAGGTAATCATCCGCCTGGGATTCCAGCATCAAAAAATCGTGCTCGATCATTGACACCGCGACCGCACGATCACCAAATGCCAGGCGAATACCTGCGCGTAAACCAACCCCGCATCGCGCGAAGCACAACCTGACCCGTCTATGATCCCGACCTGTCTACGTCATGTTCGATAACATCTCGTGCTGGCATACCACACCCCGACAACGACATCGGCAATGAGAACCACCGCGGCAAGCAAATAGAGCCAGTCAGCGACTTCGCAGGCACCCACCCGCTCAGCCTCAAACACGGCGGCAGATGCCATAAGACCGCAGGCAATGGAAACGCCAAGCAGCATGCATCCCGTAGCGCGGCAAAGCTTACGCTCGTCGTATCGTTCGCGCTGGTTGGCCGCCATGGTGTTATAGCCCGCCACAAGCCAAGCGCCACGGCCCGCAAGCAGCGGAATGCTCAAGGCAAGAAACAACAACGCGCCAATCGAGAGCACCACCTCAGAGCCCATGAAGCCCCTACAGTCATCGGCACCAACGCCACGAAGCAAGAACAACTGAAAATATATTCCGAAGTCGCACGTTCATTCACGCTAGGCACTGCACGAACGCCGGCGAGGGGTGCCTATTGCTCAAGGTCGAAAGAGCTGCCCACGTCTTTGACACGGCATCCCAATAAACCATGAAATACCGGCCAGATGTACCACTCGACATCCACCGCATCGACCAGCATCCCGAGCTATTCGAACCAATCCATTCAAATGAGTATCTAAGCGGCTTGAAAGATGCGCAGCCGAGCGGGGTTTTCACTGGCAGCATGTAATCCGGACCCTCAAAAGTGCAACCGAAACAGCTCCCATGCCGCAAATCAGGCGAAAAGGTAACGAATTTCCAAGTGGGTCAGGCACAACAGGGTTCCGAGCAATTGACAACTGGGGTCTTGCGATCAAAAACCGTGGTCTACTCGGGCCGTCTTGGAATTCGTTACCTTTTCGCCTGATTTGCGGCATTGACGCGCGCATAGTTTGCGTATCCTTTACGATTTCCACCGCAGACGCACCTTACGCGATGCCCCTCCCGCGATTCGTAGCATCAAGACGGATAGAAGACGCGCTATCAGTCTGCCCTAAGAGCCAGCCCATCCGAAACGGTGCTCACTACATCGGACATGCAGCATGTCGTATGCAAAAGTCGCCTAAAAACTCCCCGTAAAGAATGTGACGTCCAGATGGGCTGGAACCGCAGTCGCATAGCTGAACTTGACCCCCATATGCGCAGCGGGTGGTTTTTTCCATGCCACGCCGACGCACGACATGGATAGCCTTCGTCTATGACGGTATTTCGGCCTGACAGTTTTCCATGCCGCGCTGACGCACGACATGGACAACAGCCCATAAACACAAAAGCGGGTCCCGCTCTGAACTGCCTCCCATTTCTTGAACTTGAAAGCAACGTCCAAGAAATGGGAGGCCCTTGCAATAAGCCTACTCGACGTCGGCGGCGTCGATCAGTGGGACGCCCGCCTGCGCAAGCGCCTCGGCGAACAACCCCTGACCGGGGATGAGCCTTCCCGTGAACGTGCCGTCGTAGACCTCGCGCACGCCGCAGCTGGGACTGCGCGACTGCAAGACCGCCGCCACGACCTCCCTCGCATCGATCATGGGGGCAAGGCGCTCCATCTCCGCCGCGATTCCCGCGCGATACTCGGCGTCCACGCTGACGCCCTGGTTGTTGACGACCTCCCCGTCGACGATCTCCGCGGGAGGGCGAGGCGTAGGCAAGCCACCGGCCACCTCGGGGCACACGGGGATCACCTCGATGTCGGGACGCTCCGAGAGCCTCTCGATCAGACGGTCGCAGCGGTTGTTGCCACCACTGTACTTGCAATTCTCGCCCAGCAAACAGGCGCTCACCACGACTTTCACGTTGTCGTCCTTTCCTCGTGTGCGAAACCTCACGTTAACACTCTTTTACACAACGAGGCGCGCAGTGATGGCAACCGGAGCGGTCCTACAATGTCACGAACCAACACCACATAAGGAGGACCCATGCGAACCATCCAAATGAGCAGCTACACAGTCGGAGAGGATTGCTTTGAAGCGATCGCGCACGTCCTCGCGCCCTACCACGCGCAATCGATCGTCCTGGTCGGCGGTGCACGGGCGCTCGCCGCGGCTGCCCCGGAGATCCGCAAGGCCCTGGCCGACACGAGCGTCGAGATTCTCGATGAGATCGTCTACGGCACCGACTCCACGCAATCCGCGATCGACGCTCTCGTGCGCAATGACGCGTTTCGCGCCGCCGACGTCGCGTTCGCCATCGGCGGCGGCAAGGCGATCGACACCGTCAAGACGGCCGCCAAGGAACTCGACAAGACCGTGTTCTCCGTGCCGACCATCTGCTCCAACTGCTCGAGCGCCACGGCAATCGCCGTCGTCTACAACGACGACCACTCCCTCAAGGGCTACGCGTACCCCGACGCGCCGGCGCATATCTTTATCAATCCCGCCATCATCGCCGAAGCGCCGGCCGAGTACTTTTGGGCAGGCATCGGCGACGCGCTCTCCAAGCAGCCCGAAGTCGAATATGCCACCAGCCGAGCCGACCTCACGCACACGGGCACCTTGGGGCTCACACTCGCGCACACCTGCACCGCCCCGCTCATGACCTATGGCGAGCAGGGGCTGGCGGACGTGCGGGCCAACCGCTCGAGCGAGGCCGTCCGACAGATCGCGCTGGATATCGTGGTGAACACCGGATACGTATCCAACCTCACCAACCAACCGGATTTCTATTACAACTCATCGCTCGCGCACGCGTTCTACAACGCGACGTGCGGCGTGCCGCGCGCGGGGCGCACGCACCTGCACGGCGAGGTCGTGAGTTTTGGCGTGCTCGTGCTGTTCGCCTACATGGGCAACACCGCCGAGCTGGAGCGCTACGCAGCGTTCAACAAGAAGATCGGGCTGCCCACCACGCTGGCGGAGCTTGACCTGGACGAGAGCCATCTCGATCGCATCGCGACGCTCGCGCAAAACACCAACGAGTGGAAGCAGGGCAATCCCGAACCCTTCTCGCCCGAGGCGTTCGTCGAGGCGATCCGCGTCGCCGACGCCTACGGTCGAAGCCTGGCGTAGCGGCCCTATTGAAAGGATCCTGCACAAGGGCGGGCGTGTCACCCGAACGCTTGATGTCTTTTTGAAGATGTGCATCTAAGAGAGGCCGTCTATCTATGTAGACGGCCTCTCATTTTTGGCTTGCTTTGGTTTCATGGCACCCCTTGGGTTCCACAGCCCTTGCCTTAGTTTCACGGTGCCCCCAGGGCTCCATGGCCCTCGTTTTGCGCCCTATGTCCCCTGCACCCCACGGACGTTCATTTGCCCCCCTGTGGCGCGAACAAGAACCATCCGCCCGTGCGAGCTGCCTTCGCTGAGCATGCTGTTGCCCTATAGACCCAGCCCCATGACCCCATGACCCCATGACCCATTTTGCCGACCGCCTTCCAGGCACCTATGATGCGCACGCCTCGGCAAAAGCAAAACAAAAACGGGCCCCGCTCAAGCGAGACCCGTTGCAGGCAATCGTATGTCGCGAAATCCTAGAGGGAGTTCACGAGCTTCTGGACGCCGGACTTGCGGTTGGCGGCCTGGTTCTTGTGGATAACGCCCTTGGCCACGGCCTTGTCGAGCTTGCGGTAGGCGGTGGTGGCGGCAGCCTGAGCGGCGGCCTTGTCGCCAGCCTCGACGGCGGCCTTGACGTGCTTGATAACCGTCTTGAGCTCGGAGCGGATCGCCTTGTTGCGGACGCGAGCGATCTCGTTGGTGCGGATGCGCTTCTTCTGGGACTTGATGTTTGCCATCGGGTTCGGTTCCTTTCGGGTACTTACAAGGTCTTACTATCCGGCCTCTGAGACACGGTTGTTGAGGTCATACGGGCGAGTATTTTACACGCGGGCACAGACCCATGCAAGCGAGATTGCACAATTGTGCAGGTTACTTGCGGATTCCACATGTGTACGGGAGAAGACGAGGCCCTTTTGCACGCCCATACCGCCCACAGGGCGCGAGCGGGCACGAGTGGGCGCGAGCGGGCACGCAGGCGGACGCTCCCATGCGCCTTTTAGCCGTTGCGGCGCGTCATGGATATGACCCACATGCGCAAGGCGAGCTCACTGTCGCGCGAGCCCTTGAGGGCGAGCTCGACATCGACGGCGTGCGTCAGGGCATCGAGCAGCTCATCCATGCGCCACCGACGAGCCCAGCCAAGGTGATTTTTGACCTGCCAGCTTTGAACGCCCAAAGTCGAGGCGAGCTGGGAACCCTGGCCGCGCGCATCGAGCGACTTTGCGATGATCAACTCGCGCAGGCGCGTGACCAGCAGCGACCATAGACGCACCTCGCTCTTGGCCGGCTGCAGTGCGAGCAGCTCGAGCGAGCGCGCAAGGTCGCGAGCCGCCACGGCGTTCAAAAACTCCCAGGGCTTGACCTCCGCCGTCCGCATGACATGGCGCTCGACGTCCGCCAAGGTGATCTCGGGACCCTCGACCATGGACGCCAGCTTTTTGAGCTCGTTGTCCAGCATACGGGTGTTCTCACCCGAGCGCGCCACCAGGGCCTCGGCGGCGGGAATGCCCATCGACTTGCCGTGCGCCGCGGCCATCTTGACCACCTGCGGCGGCATCTCCCACGTCTTTTTGGGAGCGCATTCGATGATCGCCTTGGCGCCGAGCTTCTTGATCGCCTTGTAGAGGCGCGTGTTCTTGGCAAGCGAGGTGGCGACCACCAGGCAAACGGTCGTGGGGGACGGATTGGAAAAGTACTCCACGAGGGGCTCGCTCACCGCCTTGGGCAGCTTGTCGCAATTGGTCAAGATGACCAGGCGAAACTCAGCGCCCATGGGAAAGGTGTTGAGCGAGGCGATGATGTCGTCGATCTGCGGGTCCTTGGCCATATCGCGTTCGTCGAGGTTGAACTCCGCCATGCCCGTCTTCTCCAGGCGCGAGCGCATCCGCTCGACTGCGTGCGAGCTCTTGAGCTCATCGGATCCAACGATCAGATAGCCGGGAAGAAGGCCCGTATCGGACATGTGAACACCTCGCTCGCAAGACGCGCATATACATCTGCTTGAGTATAGCGAAGTCCTCGACATATATCGTGCGCGTTCGGCGCCGAGGGCAGCCGAGGACAGCGTATGCGCCCGATCGCGTGGCAAACGAGCGCCCGCTTGCAAATTCCCGCATCGCCCGCGTTCAGGGCCGAGACGACCGAACGTCCCCGCGCTGGGGGCCGGGGCAGACGAACGTCCCGTCGCGCGTTGGGCGCCGGGGCAGCCGAAGGCCCAGTCGCGCCCCAACCCCGAGGCTCCTGGGCGCGCGCTTGCGCGATTCCCCATCCCGCCGACCCCGGGCTCGCCACGGCACGCGCGCATGCGCGGGCTACCCACCGCCCGCCGTCACGCGCACCCCCTGCTCCCCTGGAGTGATGGTGATATCGCCTACGTCCTTGGTGCACAGAAACCTCGCGCCGCTCTTCTCGACCACATCGACGCACGTGGGATCGGGATGCCCATACGAGTTTCCCTCCCCCGCGCTCGCAATCGCGACCTCGGGATCCAACACGTCAAGCGACGCGCTGTCGACGGATACCTTTGAGCCGTGATGCCCGAGTTTGAGCACGTCGATGTCACCCACCTCCCGCACATACCGCGCCAGCTCATCGCGCTCGGTGTCGCCGGTGAGCAGCATGCTCAACGCTCGGCCACCTTGGCGATACCCCACATCGAGCACGAGCGAGTCGGCGTTCTCCTCGCCGCCCACGGGCGCATCCGGCCATACCACAGCGCATGAGAACGCGCCCACGCCCAACGCATCGCCCTCGCGCAACTCCACGATCGGCACGCCGAGATCGCGGACTTCCTCCGGCGCGCCATCCGCCGCACCCTCAGCCACGATCAGGGAATCGACGGAGATGGTCTGCGCGAGGTCGGTCAAACCGCCCCAATGGTCGCGATCCCAATGCGTCACGACGACCGCATCCAGCCTGAACACGTGGTTGCGCGCCAACGCGGCTCGCGTGGCGTCGTCGACCCCGGCATCCACCACCACCGCATGCGCGCCGTCCCGCAGCAAAATCGCATCCCCCTGCCCCACGTCCAGCACGGTCACGCCAGCCGGCGCAAACAGCGTCCAGCGAACAACGTGCAGCACGAGGAGGGCCGCAAGCACAGACGTGCACGCCCCGAGGCCTCGCGGCGACACCGCGCGCCAACGCACATACAGCAACACGGCCGCCCCGTAGAACGCCAGGGGAAGCCAAGCGGCCCCGGGTACGGAGATCGAGGCGAAGGGAACCCGCGCAAAAGACTCCGCCAGAAACATGGCGAGCTGCGCCAGAGAGCGGGGAGCCCACATCAAAACGCCCACGTGCCCCAAAACGAGCGAAACCGCCGGGCCGAACACGGACGCCGCCATCTGCACGGCGGTCGCCAACGCGACCGAGACGAGCCCCGTCACCAGCAGCGCGCTCATGATGGGCCCCACGATCAGGTTCGCCACGGGAGCGATCAACGAGACCTCGCCGAACACGGATATGGTCAGGGGCAACGTCGCCCACTGCGCGACCAGCGTCAGGGAGAGCGGTTCGGCAAGGAGCGCCGGCACGCGAAGCCTCTCCAAGGTAAACGTCACATACGGCGCGAAGACCGTTATGAACAGCACGCTCATCGCGGAGAGCTGAAACCCCAGATCGAACACGACGCCGGGGTCGAGCACGACCAGCAGCGAGACGGTGAGGCTGAGCGCCGAGGGGGCGTGCGCGCGGCGCCCGCCGAGTAGCGCCGCGGTGGCCATGCCCACCATGGACACCGAGCGCATGGCCGACGGCGCGCCCCCGCTCAACACGACATAGGAACCCATCGCGGCGAGCAGTATCGCCTTGCGAAGGCCCCTGCCCGCCCGCGAGCGGCGCAAGACGGCTTCGACCAAGGCGGCGATATAGGCCAGATGGCTCCCGGAGACGGCGACGAGATGCGTGAGCCCGCAGCGCGTGAAGGCGGCGTACGCATCCTCGTCGGCAAGCTCGGTCACGCGGCCGCACACCGTGCCCGCGAGCATCGCGTTCGCCGCGCCGCGCGAAGGCTCGATGCACTGGATCGCCGCCGCGCGAAGGGCGCCGAGCGGCGTTTTGTCCGCGCCTTCCTCGCAAGCGAGAACCGCGCGCACGTCCAGCGACCCCACCTCCCCCTTCATGAAGCGGCTGCGGTCCCAGTCGGTATCGCCAAGCGAATCGAGACGGCCCACGACGCGCAGCACGTCCCCGTCCTCGTACGCCTCCCCGCTCGTCGCGCGGACGCGACAAGAGCGGCTGTCTCCCGGCGCGTCCGTAAGCACGACGGTCGACGACCACCCGCTTGCCCCCGCACGCGGATCCCCCTCGACGCGCGCGATGCAGGAACCGACCGAGACCTCGCGCGAAAACGCGGCGTCCCGCTGCCATGCCCACAGCGCGAGCGTGCTCGCGGCCGCCGCGCACACGAACCCGACCCCCGCGCACATCAACGCGGCCGCCACATAGTCGCGCGGGCTATCCACGCGTGCCACCCTGAACGCCCCGGCCCATCCGGCGCGCGCTCCAACGGCGAGACGCGTCGACGCCGCCATCGTCAACGCACCTCCGAACACCAGTGCCACGGCAAGCCCCAAGGGCACCACCTCCTCATCCCCATGGCGCAACCACCCCGCCTGCATCAGCAGCGCCGCGGCGGCGCACGTGGCCAAGGCCATGCATGCCGTGGGAGGAACGTAAGGGCGCATGGGCGCTTCACGCGCTTCGCTTCCCATCGCGATCACACGCAGATCGACGACTTGAGCTTTTCGAACTTCTTCTCACCGATGCCGCTCACGCGCATGAGGTCCTCGGGCGCCGTGAAGGGCCCATTCGCCTCGCGGTCGTCGATGATGGCCTGCGCCGTGGCGGGGCCGACACCCGGTAGCGCATCGAGCTCGGCAAGGCCCGCGGTGTTGATGTTCACCACCTGCCCCGTCGCTGTAGATTGCGTGCCCTCGCCCGCCGCCCCGGCCGACCCATCCCCCTCGACGGGGGCGATCTGCTCGCCCACACGCGGAACATAGACGCGCTGGCCATCCGTCAGGCGCGCGGCCCTGTTCACCGACGTCAAGTCGGCATCCTCGGCAAGCCCTCCCGCGGCGCCGAGCGCATCGGCGACGCGCGCGCCGTCCTTTAGCTTCACCACGCCCGGGGACGCCACCGCCCCGGCCACGTCCACCACGATGGCGTCCTTCGCCTCCGCGGTCGCCTCCTCATCGGGCAGGCCGTTCGCATCCGATGACGACGTCCCATCGCCTTCCGCATCGTCGCCAGCGCCGTCGCGCGCCCGCTTGACCTCGATGCCCGACCCTCCCCACGAGCCACCTTCCGCCGCGCCGGACGCCATCACGCTTCCGCCTGCGCACGCGCCCACCAGCAGCCCCGCCACCAGGGCCAACGCCACGCCGAGGACCGGTCGCTGCCGCACTATGAGCGCAAGGCGCCGCCGCCACGACGCCGTATTCGCCTGAACTTGAGCCATCAAGAGCACCTCCCACCCCCATCGTGCACAACGCGTCGAGGCCGGAGGGGGACGAATGCAAAAACACGATGCCGCCCTGTGCAGGGCTCTTGCCAGCAGCTGACAGGGAGAGCGAGATTCGTGCCAGAATCACGCCGCGACAGCGCTCGGCAACCGACAGGGCGCGCGCCAACACGGTCTCCAGACATGCAAAAGGGCGCGACCCGTCCCATCGAGTCGCGCCCTTAGCGCACGTATACAGCCGTCGATCCAACTCGCTCTTAGACCACGGCGACGGCAAGGCCTCCGCCTGAACGGCAAGACAGCCTATTCGCCAGCCTCGGCGTCGCCCTCGCGAACGACGGTGCGGGGCGCGAGTTCCTCGTGACGCTCGCGCATCGCACGGGGACGTTTGTACACCGGCGCGGTAAAGTCGACGTACTCCACATGCTCGACCAGGTAATCGATCATCGCGTCGTGGTCGAACATGTCCCACGCCTCGTGCACGGCGTCCATCTTGGCGTGCGTCTCGGGACGGCGCGGCATAAAGAGCGTGCAGCAATCCGGCGCCGTCTCGCACGAGATGTCGTACGTGCCGATCTGCTTGGCGCGCTCGATGATCTCCTGCTTATCCGAGCCGATGAGCGGGCGGAACACGGGGATGTCCACGACCTCGTTCACCGCCATAATGTTCTCCAGGGTCTGCGACGCCACCTGCCCGAGCGACTCGCCCGTGACGATGGCCTTGGCCCCCTCGATCTTGGCGATGCGCTCGGCAACCGAGTACATCACGCGGCGATACATGATCACACGCAGGTCGGAGGGCGTCTTCATCGAGATCTCGCGCTGACAGTCGCCAAACGGCACCACATACATGCGGCCGATCTGCACGGCGGGCGCTAGCTGCTCAATGATGTCCTGGCACAGGTACTCGCTCGTGTCGGCCGTCTGGGGGCGACCGGAGAAGTGGATGGGCACCACCACGGCGCCGCGGCGGGCGAGCTGCCACGTGGCCACCGGCGAGTCGATGCCGGAGGACAGAAGCGTCACGACCTTGCCGGCCGACCCCTGCGGCAGACCGCCCACGCCGCGCACGCTCTTGGCGTACACGTAGACGCTGCCCTGCACCACGAGCACGTGCACCGTCGCGTCGGGCTCGCGCATCTGGACCTTCTTCTCGGGATAGGCCAGGCACAGGGCCTCGCCCACCTGGCGATTGAGGTCCATGCTCGTGAGCTCGTAATCGGTGTTCGAGCGGCGCGCGGCGACCTTGAAGGTCTCGAACGGGCCGAACTCGGCGAGCGCGTCAATCGCCGCGCGGCAGTACTCGGCGGGCTCGCGATTGGTGTGAAACGCCAGTGAGCAGCGGGCGACGCCGGGAACCTGCGCGATGAGGGGCATGGCCCGCTCGGCCTCGCCCTTTGCCGAGAACGTGATGAGGATATGCCCGGAAATGCGCGTGATGCACGAAACGGAAAAGGCGGCCAGGGCCGCCTTGCACGAATCCATGAGAATACGCTCGAACCGGGCGCGGTTCTTGCCCTTGAGCCCTATCTCGTGATAGTGAACCAGGCAAACGCGGCTGGCCATCTACGCTTCCGTGGGGTCGATGTGACCGAGGGCGGCCTCGTAGCGAGCGTGATCGTACGAGATGGTGCCGTCGACGATCTCCTCCATGGCCATGGAGATGGTGTCCTTGCCGGAGAGCATGACGGTCAGGTCGTCCGTATCCTGGACGGCGAGCACGCGATTGTGCTGACCGCGCAGCATGTTGTTGATGTCGCAGGCGCGCTGGGACGCGAGCGAGGAGAGCAGGAACCGGTTGTGGTCGGTCTTTTCCAGCAGATCATCGATGGCGGGCTTCACAACAGACACAGGAATCAGTTCCTTTCGTGACGGTGCAGTACGGCAATGAGCTCCTCGGTCGCACGGTCGAGGTCGTCGTTGACCAGGACCTCGTCGTAGCGGTCGCGCAGGCGCATCTCGCCCTCGGCGGTATGCAGGCGCAGCTCCAGGGACTCGGGCGTCTCGGAACCGCGACCGAGAAGACGGTCGCGCAGGACCTCGAGCGACGGGGGCTCGATAAAGATGAGAACGGCGTCGGGAAAGCGCTCCTTGACGGCGAGCGCGCCCTGAACGTCGATCTCCAGGATGAGGGACTGGCCGGTGGCCAAGTTGCGCTCGACCTCGCTGGCAAGCGTGCCGTAGCGATGGTCGTGCACCTGGGCCCACTCGATGAACTCCCCCGCCTCGACACGGGCGGTGAACTCCTCATCGGTCAGGAAGTAGTAGTTCACGCCGTCCACCTCGCCGGCGCGCGGGCTCCTCGTGGTAGCGGAAACCGTCAGGCCCAGGTTGGGCACCTGCTCGCGCACGCGCGCGACCAGCGTTCCCTTCCCTGCGCCTGACGGCCCGGAAATCACAAAGAGCTTTGACTCGCTTCTGCCCACTTACTTGGTGAGCTGCTCGAGGAGCTGCTCGCGCTGACGGACGCCCAGGCCCTGAACGCGACGGGTGGCGGAAATGCCCAGCTCGTCCATGATCTTGGCGGCCTTGGCCTTGCCGTAACCAGGGAGGGACTCGATGAGGGTGGAGACCTTCATGCGGGAGGCGATGGGGTCGTCAGAATTCAGGACGGACTCGAGGGTCGTCTCGCCCTTCTTGATCTTCTCGCGAAGCTCGGCGCGGGCGTGACGGGCGGCAGCGGCCTTCTCGAGAGCGGCCTTGCGCTGCTCATCGGTGAGCTGAGGAAGCGCCATGTGTACCTCCAAATACAGGGTTCTTATTCCAACGTAGGTTCGAATACGGGCATTTACGTGCGTGTTTGAACCTTCAACAGTCCCTTAGACTAGTCGATGGGCCTGCAAAGTGCAAGTCTATGCGCGAAAAGATGCCCAAAAACGCCCGCGGAGCCCACCGATTGTGGAAATCGACGGGCTCGCGGGGGTCACTTCACCATTACTCCACGTCTTTGACCAGCTCAGAGACGATGGCCTCGTACGCCGCGACCGGGTCCTCGGCGCCGGTGATGGGGCGCCCGACGACGATGTGGCTCGCGCCGCGTTGGATGGCCTGGGCGGGCGTCGCCACGCGCGTCTGGTCCCCGAGCTCCGCGCCGGCGGGGCGCACGCCCGGGGTGACGATGAGCGCATCCGGGCCGAGCAGCTCGCGCATGGCCTGAGCCTCCATGGGCGAGCAGACGATGCCGTCGATGCCGTTGCCCTGGGCGAGCGTGGCAAGGCGCGCGGCCTCGTCGGCCACGGGCGCATCGACGCCGATCTCGGTCAGAGAGTCCTGGCTCATGCTCGTGAGCACGGTGATCGCCACGAGATTCGGGCGATTGCCGCGGACCTCGGCGGCCTGATCGGCGCCCTCGCGGCAGGCCGCGAGCATGGCGCCGGAACCCAGCCCGTGCACGGACAGCAGATCGGCGCCGGCGAGCGCCGCGGAACGGGCCGCACCGCGCACCTGATGCGGGATGTCGTGGAACTTGAGGTCCAAGAACACCTTGAAGCCGCGCTCGTTGAACTCGCGCACGATCTGCGGGCCCTCGGAGTAAAAGAGCGTCATACCCACCTTGAGCCACGCGGCGTGACCGGACAGCGCGTCGGCGAGCTCGAGGGCGCGCGTGCGGTCGCAGTCGATGGCGACGATGATGCGGTCGCGGGCGTCTGCCTCTAGCATTCGAAGGCTCCAATCAGCTCGTTGATGTCGCGGACGCCCTGGCTGGCGGCCCACTCCTCAAGCTCGTGCAGGATGCGCACGGAAGCGTCTGGCTCGACGAAGCTCGCCATGCCCACCGACACGCAGCACGCGCCGGCAAGGATGAACTCGGCCGCGTCCTCGCCCGTCATGACGCCGCCCACGCCGCAAACCGGGATATCGACCGCGTTGGCGGCCTCCCACACCATGCGAACGGCGATGGGGTGGCACAGCGGGCCCGAAAGACCGCCCGTGGGCTTGGAGAGCTTGGAGCGGCGGGTGTGGACGTCGATCGCCATGCCGGGGATCGAGTTGATCACCGTGAGGCCGTCGGCACCCTCCGCCTCGAGGGCACGGGCGATCTCGGGGATGCGCACCGGCGCCATCTTGACGAAGAGCGGTCGGTCGCACACCTTGCGGCACGCGCGCATGACCTCAGCGGCGCCCTCGGGCGTGGAGCCGCATGCGGCGCCGCCCGCGGCGATGTTGGGGCAGCTCACGTTGATCTCGAAACCCGCGGCCCAGGGGCACAGCTCGTCGAACATCTCGAGCGCGCGGACGTACTCCTCGGTGGAGTGACCGGCGACCTGGCAGATGACCTGGGTCCCCTTGTCGGTGAGGTCGGCAAGCCACGGGCCGTAGTTGGCGGCGAACGCGCTCACGCCGGGGTTCTGCAGGCCCACGGAGTTCATCATGCCACCGCGCACCTCGGTCATGCGAGGAGCGGGGTTGCCCGGCCACGGCTCGGCGGCGCATCCCTTGGTGGTGATGGCGCCGAGCTGGCTCACGTCCATGAGCTCGGAGAACTGCCAACCCTGCCCGAACGTGCCGGACGCGGTGTTGATGGGGTTCTTCATCTTCACGCCGCCGAAGTCGACGGCCATATTCACCTGGCTCACCAGACCACCACCTTGGAAGCATCGAATACCGGACCACACATGCAGGCGCCCTGCATGCCGTCGGTCGTCTCGACATTGCACGTGCTGCACGCGCCGAAGCCGCAGCTCATCATGCGCTCGAGCGAGGCCTCGCAGTACACGCCCGCCTCGGCGGCGGCAGCGGCGACCTTGCTCATCATGACGCCGGGACCGCAGGTGGCGACGTAATCGTACCCACCGGCCGCAAGCAGCTCGGAGGCAGGGTCGGTGCAAAAGCCGCAGGCGCCTGCGGAGCCGTCGTCGGTCGCCACGCATACCTGGTCGCAACCGAGCGCACGGAAGTCCTCGAGGCCCACGAGCTTGGAAGCGCTCGCGGCGCCCACGCAGGCATCGACGGCGACGCCGGCGGAGACGAGCTCGCGCGCCAGGCAGAGAACCGGGGGCACGCCGATGCCGCCGCCCACCACGAGCGCGCGCTTGGTGCCCTCGGGAGCCTTCCAGCCGCGGCCACCGGGACCCAAAAGGTCACTCGTGAAGCCGGGCTTCCACTGGGACATGCGGCGCGTGGCGTTGCCCACCACCGCGTACCAGATCTCGACGGTGCCGTGCTCGGCGTCGGCCGAGACGTAGCTCAGCGGGATGCGCAGCAGCTCGGAGGCATCGCCCGGGACGCGGATGTTCACGAACTGGCCGGGCTTGAGCGCAGATGCAAGACGCGGGGCCAAAATGACGAGCGAGAAGATGCCCTCGGCGATCTCCTCGTTCGAAACGACCTCGAAGTCGTGCATGCGCGCAGGCGAAGGATTCGGCATATATGCTCCCCTCCCCATGCAAACGCATGGTCGATTGATACGGGCGCGCGGCCGCACTGAGGCAGGCGGCCGCGCGACGCGTTGATCCGTATGGCTATGTTAGCAAACGACGCCGTTGGCGAGCGTGCGCTTGCCGCCCACGAAGACATCGGTGGCGCGGCCGGTGAGCTCGACGCCCTTGAAGCCCGAGTTCTTGGCGTGGGACGCGAAGTCTTCCTCGGAGACGGTCCAGGCGGCATCGGCGTCGAAGACGGTGAGGTCGGCGACGCTGCCCTCGGCGATCGTGACCTGGTCGAGGCCCAGGATCTTGCGGGGCGCGATGGCCATGAGCTCGACCATGCGGCCAAAGCTGATCTTGCCCGTCTTGACCAGGTTGGTGATCACGAGGCCGAGCGCGGTCTCGAGGCCGGTCATGCCGAACGGGGCGAGCTCGAACTCGCGGGACTTCTCCCAATCGGAGTGCGGGGCGTGGTCGGTCGCGATGGCGTCCACGGAGCCGTCGATGACGCCGGCGATGAGCGCCTCGGCGTCGGCGGCGGTGCGCAGCGGCGGGTTCACCTTGAAGCACGTGTTGTAGGTGCCGTCGATGGCGTCCTCGGTGAGGAAGAGGTGGTGCGGCGTGGCCTCGCAGGTCACGGGCAGCCCCTTGGCCTTGGCGGCGCGCACCATGTCGAGGCCCTTGGCGGTGGAGATGTGCTGGATGTGCAGCTTGGCACCGGTGAGCTCGGCGATCGTGATATCGCGGGCGATCTGGAGCTCCTCGCCCTCGGCCGGCCAGCCCAGAAGGCCCAGACGGGTGGAGACGGCGCCCTCGTTGATCTGGCCGTCGCCCACCAGGTCGTCGTCCTGGCAGTGGCTCATGAAGGTCTTGCCGAACATCTGGCCGTAGTCCATGGCGCGACGCACCATGCCGGCGCCCTGGATGCCACGGCCGTCGTCGGTGAAGGCGACGGCGCCGTGCTCGACCATGTCGCCCATCTCGGCGATGATCTCGCCCTTGAGGCCCTTGGTCATGGCGCCGGCGGGGTACACGCGGCAGTGGCCCTTGGCGGCGGCGACGGACTTGATGTACTCGACCACCACGCCGTTGTCGGTCACGGGATTGGTGTTGGGCATGGAGCACACGCCGGTGAAGCCGCCCTTGGCGGCGGCAGCGGTCTCGGACTCGATGTCGCCCTTGGCCTCGAAGCCGGGCTCGCGCAGGTGCACGTGCATGTCGACCAGGCCGGGCACGAGGTACTTGCCGGTCAGGTCGATGACCTCGGCGCCCTCGCAGGCAAGGCCCTCGCCCACAGCGGCGATCACATCGCCCTCGACGAGGACGTCCATCACGCCATCAAGGTCGACGGCAGGGTCGACGACGTGCGCGTTCTTAAGAAGCAAGGCCATTATCGGCACCTCCAAGCAGCAGATACAGGGCAGCCATGCGCACGCAGATACCGGCGTACACCTGGTCGAGGATGACGGAGCGCTCCGGATGGTCGGGCATGTAGGAGTCGAACTCCACACCGCGGTTAATCGGGCCAGGGTGGCACACGATCGCATCGGGCTTCATGAGGCGCTCGCGGGCCTGGGTGAGGCCGTAGATCTTGTGGTACTCGCGCTCGCTGGGGAACGGCGCGCCCTCGAGGCGCTCGCGCTGAATGCGCAGCATGTACACGACGTCGAGGTCGGGCAGGACGTCATCGAGGTTGTTTGACACGTGATCGGCGCCCAGGATATCGGGGCGCGGCGGCATGAGGGTGTTGGGGCCCACGGCCGTGACCTCGGCGCCCATGATCTTGAGGGCGGGAATGAGGGAGCCGCACACACGGGAGTGGCCGATGTCGCCCACGACGCCCACCTTGAGGCCGTCGAAGTTCTGCTTGCGCTCCCAGATGGAGTACAGATCGAGCAGGGCCTGGGTGGGATGGCCATGCTTACCGTCGCCGGCGTCGATGACCACGGCGGGGCTCGCCTGGGAGACGATGTGGGGAGCACCGGCGTGCTTGTCGCGCACGACGATGCAGTCGATCTTGTAGGCGTCGAGCGTCATGACGGTGTCGATGAGACTCTCGCCCTTCACCGTGGAGGTGGAGGAGCCGCCAAAGTTCAGCGTGTCCGCGGAAAGACGCTTCTCGGCCAGCTCGAAGGAGCTGCGGGTGCGCGTGGAGGGCTCGTTGAACATGTTGACGATGGTCTTGCCCTTGAGCGTGGGGACCTTCTTGATGGCACGCTCGTTGACCTCGGAGAACGCCTTGGCGGTCTGCAGGATCGTCATGAGCTCCGTATCGGAGTACTCGGAGATGTCGATGAGGTGCTTATGGTTGTTGAACACGGATTACTCGCCTCCCAACGGCGCGGAGCCCACATGGCCACCCGGCGCGACGTCGAAGATCTCGACGGTGGAACGGCCGTCGACCTCCTCAAGATACAGACGGACGTTCTCCTCGCGGGAGGAGGGCACGTTCTTGCCCACGAAGTCAGGGCAGATGGGCAGCTCGCGATGGCCGCGGTCGACGAGGACCGCGAGCTCGACGCGGTTCGGGCGGCCGAGGTCCATGATGGCGTCGAGGGCGGCGCGGATGGTGCGGCCCGTGTAGAGGATGTCGTCCACGAGCACGACGCGCTTGCCGTCGAGGTTGAACGGGATGTTCGTAGCGTGCACCGCCGGAGCGAAGTTGGTGAGGTAATCGTCGCGATAGAAGCTGATGTCGAGGCTTCCCAGCGGGACCCGCACCCCCTCGATACGCTCGATCTCGTCCACGAGTTTCTTGGCGAGCAAATCGCCGCGGGTCACGATACCCACGAGCGCGAGGTCCTCAACGCCCTCGTTCTTCTCGACGATCTCGTGCGCAATGCGCGTCATCGCACGGCTGATTGCGGTCTCGTCCATGATGACCGCCTTCGGTGAAGACATGCCCATCAAACTCCTTCCTTAACCTCTCTCGACCGCCCGCAAGGGCAGTCAAAAAAATAATGCCCGACCGCTTGGCGTGCGAGCATCACAGGAAGGCATATATACCGGGCGCGGGCGCCCCGCTTGATGGTCCTTGTGGTATCTCGTACGCACTTAAAGGTCATCGTCCATTGTACACGGTATGGCGAATGATGAGCATGGTGAATAGAATTTCGCGCGGAGCGCATAAAAAGCGAAGATGATGACCTGTGGGTGCCCAGGGATACACCCCGCCTGCTCGAACAGTCCTGCTCGCACGAAGGCCACATCAAGTGGCCTTCGGCTTGTGCGGAACTCGCATTCGGGGTGTATCCCTGGGCACCCACAGGTCGCCACGCGTCGCGACGGAGACTTGCCTCTACGATTCCGATACTGCCATCGCGAGGCTGCCACAGTCCTCCCACAGAGTTTGGAATGAGTGTACGTCGTGCTCGACGAGACCGATGAGCGGGTCGGCGACGTAGGCAACCCCACCTTGGACACGATAAAGCAATACGCAATGGAAGTTCCGATACAGGCGGTAGCCGCGCGCGCCCGTGGTGGAAAAGCGCGGTGACTCGAAATCCGTCGTGATCCACGTGAGCACGGGGTACCCACGTTCGACAACCGCTGCGATCTCATCGAAGGAGCACCCGGTGAGCTCGACCCCGTGGAGTGGCGCATCCACGGCAGTCGCATACGCATCTACGCAGGCTACCACAGCGGGTGGCATGGCGCTGCCGGAACTCCGCGCGTCGCCTGCAAAATGGTTGACGAAATCGCTCCACGTGGGGTCGGTCGGCATGTAGACATCGATGAGCTCAGATGGCTCAACTGTATACCCCATCGAACGCAGACACATTGCGAGCGAGAACGCCTCGCATCCCGATGGAAACTCCGGGTTTTGGTACAGCGGTGCGACGATGGGCTCCTGCGAACGTCTGGGAAACTCCTCTAGAGGTGAGGATGGCCCTCCAAACACAAAGCAAATTCCCCATGCACATGCAGCGGCCAAGCACATCGCCAAAAGCATCAACAGTGCACATCCTTTGCGTCCAGTGTGCTTGCGCCTTGGCCCACCAGCGCGACACCCGTCATTGAACAGTTCAGACATCCGACGGCCTTTCTTTCCCCGTGTTTCCTCAAGGGCGGCTCATGCACACGCATCGCGGTCATAAGTCGACAAAGAACATAGGAGGCGCGAACGGCTTCGTCTGCCATCAGAGGATATGAATACGCCGTGTGCGCCTGATGACGGGCGCACACGGCGTGGAAACACTCGAGAAGGACATTGTTCAGCGCCTTAAAGCCCCGCATCCCTTCGCAGCAAAGCAACAAGCTGGGCGCGACGATGAACGCGTAGCAGCCGATAGGCGGCATCCCGGGCGGAGTTGACGGCGCCGATTGAATAGCACATCGCGCGGGCGATCTGTGGGCCCGACTCCCCCGCGACGATACGCAGCACAACTTCAACCTGGACAGAGTTGAGGCCTCGACCTGCAAGGTAACTCTCCAACCGAGAACGATCCGCATTGTGAGAAGCGAGGAGCACCGCGGCATTGCGCTCATTACGGACATCAGTAAGAAGCCGAACACCTGCCCACACGGTCAGGAGCATCAATAAGGTCAGACAGGTGACAATCACCACGAGCATCGCGGTTCTGACATCGCCCATGCCGCTCGCCGGCACGACATCTCCCATGGACGCGTATCCTCCGAAAACCACATCTCTAAACTGGGCATATGAGAGGTCGGCGTACACATTCGTCACCTTGCCACCGCCGAGGATGCCCGCCACCCCAAACAGCGCACAGAGCGGCAACCCACGAGCCGACATCCGCACCGTGTTGCGCAAAGACAATGCGAGCAGGCAGATTACAAGCACGGACGTGGCAAAGAGGGCGACAGACGCTTGCCCTGATTCCGCAGCGAACACAACCACCAGCGTGCCGCTGAGAAGCTGGCGCGTGGCCCTCACCCCTTGGGAGCGTAGCCCTCCAACGCACACAACGATGATGCATCCGAACAGTGGCATCATGAGCGGTGCGAAGCTGAGCGGCGATGCCGAGCGCCACACTTCCTCCCAAGCAATGCCGATCATAAGGGAAAGCAGCGCCAAGTAGACAACATGGATAACGTCAAGCGTCACGCCCGGAGAGGTGGGAGCGACGGGGACAGACGATATTGCCGCCCCTCCGGCATCGTGATGGCACATCCAAGAGATGGACGAGGAGATTGCACAGAGCGCGATGGACACGATGGCAGCGCAGCTCAAAAAACCCGGAAATGCCGCCGCGAAGACGATCTCGCATAGGACTCCCCACGCGGCAGCTCGAGTCTGCGGGCCGAACGGCTCGAAGGTCTCGTCGCCTACAAAGCGTCCTCCCCGGGAAGAGGGCAGCTTATGCGCAGAGCGCAGAGAAGCCGTGACGCCCCCATCCGTCCCCGTGTGGGAAAATGCCCATGCAGCCGCCGCGCATCCCATCACGATCCCTGCGCGAAGTACAACGTCGCCCGCGCCCCATGACTGGTCAAGAGCGGTTGGCAGGGCAACCGAAGCGATGGCAAAACCCAATGTTGCCGAGCAGAACGCACGCGATGCGCGCTGAACACCACGGAGACGACCCGAGTCGCGACGCTTAAAGGACTCTCGCTCATTCGGAGTAGGCGTGTCTGGTGATGACAGGGGCTCAACGACGGCATGCCGGGCGACCAGCTCGCGTGCTTCTGCGAGCGAGGCGACCTCCATCTTGCGGTACGCACGTTGCTGATACGCACGAACGGTCGGAGCCTTGATACCCAATCGCTCCGCGATGGCAGCGGAGGTCATCCCATCCAGCGCAAGGAGAAGGCACGCTGTCTCGCGCTCCGTCAGATGGTACGTCTCAGCCAGTCGCTCATGCCGCCGCTCGTCTCCCTCGTCCAAGTCCAAAGACGATTCGTCGGTTCCGCTCTCCACAGCTTCTTGTCCCGTATGCCGCCAGACCACAAACACGCAGGCGATCACCGCAACAACCAGAACCATGCACAGACCATAGGAGGCAAGCTCTCCAAATGGCCCCCTTAGAGGAATCGCACACGAAGCCGCATAGGAGGCGACTTCGCCCGATGCATATGAGCCCAGCAGGGCGCATGCGTAACGCCGTGATACTCCCGTGGGACTTCCAACACCAGGCCGCGCGATTCGAACGACCCACATGCCGACGCCTATCACGGATGCCACGAGCCCCAAGCTCGCCATCGGATTCCCCACAACCTGCGTTCCCCACAAAGCCCCACATGCAAAGTGGGGAAAACACCACATCATGGCGAGAGGCCGTAAACATCCGATGCAAAAGAACAACGCTGGCACCATGCGCATTCGACGCGCGCCAAAAACACGGGAGACGTCCGATGGTCCCGCATCGTCACGTCCCCCGCATCCCTTCGCAAGGAAAATCCCCTCCCAAGACCAGCATGCAGCGGCAATTGCAGACGCAATGAGGCAGATGAGGCGTTCATCAAGCACATAGGGCAGCTGGCCCATTAGGAAACCCGCGAGCACCTGCACCAGGGTGTATGAGCACCCCGCCGCAAACGTGGCCGCCCCGCCGAACACACGGCGAGGAACAGTGAGTCGATTGCACAGTCCCGGGTTCAACAGCAGGACCGCCGCAACGATCCAAACCCCCAGCGCCATCGCCGTGAAAACGGGGTCGCGGCTCATCGAGGCGCTCTCTCCCATCGCCGGATAACCCGCCCAGAGCAGTATGCCCCAGGCAGCCCACAACACCGTTGGAATATGTACGTTCTGCCTTTGCATCATGCTCCGAATTGTAACCATCACTTCCGCGACAAACATGCACCGTCGAGGCTACTCACTTGCCTTCCTGTAGGTCAAGACGCCAAGAAACAGCCTTAGAGGGATAATGCAGGTCCCCGGCGTCCCCTTCCGACTCAAAGGTGTCGCCAATGCGGGCGACAAACTCACCTTTGCCCGCACGCACCTCCTCGACTTCGCGCTTTGGCACCCAAAAAGCCACCTGAACGTCTTGTGACGCACCGGGGTCCAACGAGAACGTGCTCGACGTCCACACACCATCGCCTTCGGCATGCTCATCGCGAACCTCGTGATCACAGCTCGACCAAGCGAAAAAATAGCCAGACTGGGCATAATTTCCAATGGAGCTAGACTCATTGTACAAACCAAGCTCGCTGGCATAGAACTCCCCCAGGTCACCCATTTGCGACGTGGCATCGATGTTCTCGAACGTCATGTCGACCACCACCAGCTGATACGGCTCGCGACCATAGTTAATCGCCTCTGCCTTATCCTGCCAATCGGCGGAGTTTGCATCGAAGTTGAGGGCATTTTGGGCTATGCCGGCACTGGCGTAATCCTCATATGCAGTTGCGCCGTTGCACGTCACACGCATGGTACCCGTCCAACCAAACGTCACCTTGGCCTCGCTTGTAGCCCATTCCTCATTGTTGAGCGTGACAGGCTTGCCGACGGGAAACTCGACGCGACGCGATGTGTACGCGCGATCAACGAGCACGTTCTGAGCAGGACGCCCAATCCATGGCTCGCTTTCCGGCGTGAGTTCCGGATACTCACCGCTCTCCGCACGCTCCTTGGCCGACGTTGACAAAACCCCACCTTCTTCTTGTGCGCGGTCTATGGCAGCCGTGGCCCCCTTCTTACTGGAAACCGAAGCCTCAATCGTGTCTGCATTAGCTGGAAGCGCTCGAAGAACCACGGGAGCGCCAACGAGCATCGAACCGACCGCAAGGGTGGCTATGGCAACCCCACCTGCCGCCTCGGAACGCGAAAGCTTTCCGAACGGGCGCATGCCGCCAGCCTCCCGCTGATTTCGATGGAATCCAAACATGTCTACCTCCGTGTGAGACGAACACACCCAAGCAATGACAGCTTGGTGGGCACCCACCCTTGAGCGCCACGGCAATCATCGCCAAAGATGCAAGAGCTGTCTGTCATCAGCGGATATGAATCACCCGATGACATAGTTTACCTCGTGTTTCTTGCAAGAGATACTGGCTCGACTTAGGGGTAGACAGCCCTTTGATGAGCGGAGCTGCGTTTCACCCAAGAGCACAGTGCAGGAGGCCGAGCGGTCAACCGCACATGTTTGACTAGAGTCGAGCACGAGGTCGATCCATGCTGTTGAGTCGCAGCGAGCCGATAGGGGGGGTCCAGGGCATGGCCTCAAATTTTTTTAAAATTGGGGCTTGCGTCACGCGGGACGTTCCGTATAATTAACTTCGTTGCTCAGGAGCAAAGCACATGAGCAGCTTGACAATTCCTCGATAGCTCAATGGTAGAGCCCGCGGCTGTTAACCGCGTTGTTGTAGGTTCGAGTCCTACTCGAGGAGCCAGGATTTTCAGACCCGCTTCGTGCGGGTCTTTTTGTTTATCAAGCAACTGAGACTCAACAACGACGCGTCCGCATCCCCCCGTGCACAGGCGTCCACCCGCAATATCGAGTGAGCGCTTTTCCAACGTTTGAACCAACTGAAACGTTGGAAAAGCGCTCACTCGGCAACTGGAGGCCCATTGATGTGCCTCTCGAAAATACCCCATGCAGGGCAAACCGATAAGATGCCGACCACACGCTACAGGGTGTGTTGCCAGGTGCATCGAATTTCGGCAAGCGCGACGGCCACGTTGGGGAAGCTCGTGACAGGGCGTGAAGAATCCACGGTTTGAAACCGGACAGCCCACTTCAATCCGATACAGCATCTCAAAATCTGACCATTTATGTGAAGAGCCGCTTGTGAGACGGATTGTCCGTTTCAACAAGCGGCTCTTGCCCCTCATATCGGGTGGCGCGCAAACTCGACGCGAAGCACGCGAACCTAGTAGTTCTCGAGGTAGTCCTTGAGCTTGCTCGAGCGGCTGGGGTGACGCAGCTTGGCGAGCGTCTTGGACTCGATCTGGCGGATGCGCTCACGCGTGACGCCGAACTCGCGGCCGACCTCCTCGAGCGTGCGCGGATGACCGTCGACCAGCCCGAAGCGCAACTCGATGACCTTGCGCTCGCGCTCGGCGAGACCGTCGAGCACCTGCGTGAGCTGCTCCTGCAGCATCGAGAAGCTGGCGGCATCGGCGGGAACCACGGCCTGGGCATCCTCGATGAAGTCACCGAGCTGGGAGTCCTCTTCCTCGCCGATGGGCGTCTCGAGCGAGACGGGCTCCTGGCTGATCTTCTGGATCTCGCGCACACGGTCCGCGCTCATGTCCATCTCGGCGCCGATCTCCTCCGGGGTTGGGTCGCGACCGAGGTCCTGCAGCAGCTGGCGTTGCACGCGGACGAGCTTGTTGATGGTCTCGACCATGTGGACCGGGATGCGGATGGTGCGGGCCTGGTCGGCGATGGCGCGCGTGATGGCCTGGCGAATCCACCAGGTGGCATACGTGGAGAACTTGAAGCCCTTCTCGTAGTCGAACTTCTCGACCGCGCGGATGAGGCCCAGGTTGCCCTCCTGGATCAAGTCGAGGAAGAGCATGCCGCGCCCGACGTAGCGCTTGGCGATGGACACGACCAGGCGCAGGTTGGCGGAGATGAGGGCCTGTTTGGCGTCCAGGCCCACCTGCTCGACGCGCATGAGACGGCGCATCTCGGCGCGGGTGAGCTCGATCTCGCCCGCCTCCTGCTTCTCGAGCTTGTCGGCCGCATCCAAGCCGGCCTCGATCTTCATGGCGAGGTCGACCTCCTCGGCGGCGGTCAGCAGGTCGACCTTGCCGATCTCCTTGAGGTACATGCGAACCGGGTCGCCCGTGAGCATGACCGTGGAGGCGTCGATGCCGCGCGTGCGCGAACGGCTGCGCGTGGTGCGCACCGTGCGGGCCTTCTTCTTGGACTTGGTGGAGGCCATCTCCGCATCGGCCTGCTTGGCCATTTTGAGGTCGTGGTCCTCGTCGCTCTCATCGCCGTCGAGGTCGTCCATGGCATCGCGGTCATCGTCATCGACCACGAGCTCGGACTCGTCATCCTCATTTGCAGACACGATCTCCACGCCGCGATCGCGCAGGAATTGGTAGATGGAGGTCAGCTGTGCATCGGTAACGTCGACATCTTTGAGGACGATCTGAATCTCATCCTCGGTGACGGACCCCGCCTTCGACCCGAGATTGAGAAGCTTCTCAATGGTCGTATCCAGCGCAGATCCCGTGCTTTGAGTCTTTTTCGGCACAGATGCTCCCTTCTTAACACATAGGATTCATTACTTTACCACGGTTCTATACCCGATCGGGCATGAAAATTGCAGCTTCCAGACAATTTAGCTATTGCCTGAACGGGTCGGCGATGCCCTCCACCGCACGCTCGAGCTCGCGGATGCGCGCGGCGTCCTGCGTGGCCTGAATCGCCAGCGCACGGCGCTCGTCGCTGCCAAGCGAGCTGTCCGAGCGCAGGCGCCCCTGCGCCGCCTTCATGCGGCGGCGGGCCGTGTAGAGCTCCAGCGTGTCGAGCAAAAACCCGATATTGGTCTCCGTGGGGTGCTTGCTCGTAGACGAGATCATGCCGGCAGACACGAGCTCGGCCGCCTCGGGGCACACCGCGCGGGCGGCTGCCATCACCTCGGCAGCCCCCGTGCCCTCGGGTGTCGCGAGAACCGCCCATGCGATCGTCTCGTTGCGGGCGTCGACCCACTCGACCTCGGTGATGCGCTCGGCAAACGGCCTGAACGAGTCCGGGTAGGTGGTGAGCATGGTGAGCAGCTCCCGTTCGCACATGAGCTGGCGGCGCTCAAGGTCGGTGAGCACGGCGAGGCCCAGGTCATCCCCCGCGGACGCAGCGGGCGCAAAGCCCTCGCCGCCGGCTCCCCGCCCCTCGTGGGGAACGTCGAACGAGGGGGCGTAATCGTAGGGGACCTCATCGTAGAAGGGCTCATCATACGGCGGGTAGTCGCCTGCGGGAACCGCCGGACCCGCCGGGGCGCTCGGCTGCACGCCGCGAACGGGCGCATGGGAGGCGCCCGGCGAGGGACGTTCGCCGCGCGTGCCCCGCACTCCCCCGCCGTCCGCCGCGACGCGCTCACGCTCGGCCTGGGCGCGCTCGCGCTCCTGCTCACGGCGACGATTGGTCTCCTCGCGTTGCTGGACCTCTCGGAACACCTTCCCGGCGTTCGATCGAATCATCTCGACATCGAGCCCCAGGCGGTCGGCGATCTGCATGTAGTAGCCATCGATCATGTAGCTGGCGCGCAGCGGGTAGATGAGCTCGAGGGCGGACTTCATGGCCTTGGCGCGGCCACCCGGCGTGGAGATGTCGCTTTCCTCCTCGAGCTTGCCAAAGACGAAGTCCATGAGCGGGATCGAGTTATCGAGCAGCTCGCGGAGCTTGTCGCCGCCGTTGGCGCGCACAAAGTCGTCGGGGTCCTGGCCGTCCGGCAGGATGACGCAGCGAAGGTCGATGTCGTCCTTCTCGATGAACTGAATGGCGCGCCGCGCGGCCTTTTGGCCGGCGGCGTCGCCGTCGAACATGTAGATGATCTTTTTGGTGAAGCGCGTGAGCGTCTTGACGTGGGCCTCGGTGAGCGCGGTGCCGAGGACCGCGACGATGTTCTCGATGCCCGCCTTCCAGCAGCTCATGGCACTGATGTAGCCCTCCACCACGATGACCTCGTTGCGGGCGACGATATGGTCCTTGGCCCAATTGAAGCCGTAGAGGTTCTTGCCCTTGTGGAAGATGGGCGTCTCGGACGAGTTGAGGTACTTGGCGTTCGTCTTCTCCTTGTCGAGCGCGCGCCCGCCAAATGCGATGCAGCGCCCCTGCTCGTCCATGATGGGGAACATGACGCGGTCGAAGAAGCGGTCGACCAGCCCGCCGTTGCGGCTGCGGAAGGCCACGTTGGCGTCGATCATCTCCTGCGGCGTGAAGCCCTTGGACCCCAGGTGGCGCACCAGCATGCCGTGACCGGGCGCGAAACCCAGGCGGTACTTACGGCAGGTGTCGGCATCGAGCTCACGGCCCTTGCAGTACTCGCGGCCGCGGGCGTCCTTACCGCGCATGAGCAGCGTGTGGTAGAACTCGGACGTCTCCTCGCACACCTCGATCAAGCGGTTGCGCTTGGTGCCCGACCGTTTGAACGAGCGGTCCTCCTCAAGCTCGATGCCCGCGCGGTCGGCCAGGTAGCGGATGGATTCGGGAAAGCTCAGCCCCTCGCGCTTCATCACGTACGTGAAGGCGTCCCCGCCCTCGCCGCAGCCAAAGCAGTGCCACACCTGCGTGGCGGGTATGACGTGGAACGACGGCGTCTTCTCCCCGTGGAACGGGCAACAGCCCCACAGGTCGGTGTTGCCGCGGGGCTTGAGCTCGACGGTCTCTTGAACGAGCGCGACCAGGTCGGTCGCATCGCGAACCTTGTTCTTGTCTTCGTCGGAAATCATGCGATCCTCACCGATGCGTCGCCATAGGCCTTCTTGATGGTCGCGATATCGCGATTGACGGCGGCGATGAGCTCCTCGACGGAATCGAAGGACCGCGAGGGCCTAACCAGCCGATCAAAGGCGATGGCGACGGTCTTGCCATATAAATCGCCCCGGTAGCCGATGAGATTGGCCTCAAGGCGGGCCGATGCGGCGGAGTCCGCGAACATGGGCGGAACGCCGGCATTGATGGCGGCGGGCCACACCGCACCGTCGACCAGGGCGAACCCGGCATATACGCCGTCGGCGGGCATCTGCATCCCGCCGGGCACCTCGATGTTGGCCGTGGGGAAGCCCATGCCGGTTCCCTGCCCCCTCCCCCGCTTGACGACGCCGCGCACAAAGGGACGACGACCGAGCTCGCGCCGCGCCGCGCAGACGTCGCCCGCGGCGATCAGGGACCGGATGCGCGTCGCCGTGATGGGCGCGTCGCCGTCCGAGAGGAGCTCATGGCCCATCACATCCATGCCGCGCGCGGCGCCCCACGCGCGCATGACGTCGACGGTCGATGCGCCGTGGGCACCAAGGCGAAAATCGGCCCCCACGTGAACGACGCGAACCTCGAGATACGGAGCGAGGACCCGTTCGAAAAACCCGATGTGGTCGAGGGCGGCGAGCTCGCGCGTGAACGGCACGATCGCGACGCCCGCACCCGCGGACGCCAGGGCGCGCACGCGATCGGCCATCGAGGTGAGTTTGGGGGCGGGATGGGCGCTCACCACCTCGTCGGGATCGGGGTCGAAGGTGACGGCGACCACCGCGAGCCCCCGTTCACGGGCGTCGCGCTTTGCGCGCTGGAGCAGGTCGAGGTGGCCGCGGTGCACTCCGTCAAAGGCGCCGATCGCGATGACGCAGGGGGTCGGTGCGCATGGAACGGGGTCGACACCCACACGCAGGGTCTCAGGACATGCCGGAAGATCCACGATGAAATCGCGGGCGAGCTCGCGGGCGGGAGGCATGGCGGAAGCCGGCTCGCACCCGGCAACCGCAGGCGAACCCGCGGCACCGCCCGCGCGCGAGGATAGAGGATCGGCCGGGCACATCATCGCGCAACACCCTCAATGCCTTGCGGGAACACCGTCTCCATCCGCAGATAGTCGCCCTCGCGCGCCGCGATGGCGCGCAGCCGCCCGTCGTTGACCAGCGCATAGGTGGACGCCGCGTCGCCCGGGACGAAGGGCTCCCCCGCCGCGCGCGGCGAGCCGCACGGGATCGCGCGACCGTTCAACACCGCGGCAAGCTCGTCATCGGTGAGTTCGCGCACGGGAATGCCCAGCACCCGCGCGGGGTCGAGCGCGGCGGCGTGGGCGTGCTCGGGCGAGAGGTCCTCGATACGCGCGCACATACCCGAGGTCACGGGACCCGATGCCGTGCGTCGCAGGTCCGCGACGTGCGCCGCGCTGCCGGCCGCGCGGCCGATATCGCGCGCGAGGGAGCGGATGTAGGTCCCCTTACTCACATCGAACGAGGCGGTCCAGACGGCACGGCCATCGACCTCGTCGACCGCCACCAAATCGGCCGCGTAGACCTCGATCGTGCGCGCCGGCAGCTCGACGTCCTCGCCCGCGCGGGCGCGCTTGTACGACCGCACGCCGTCGACCGAGATGGCGGAATATGCGGGCGGGACCTGCTCCTGCTCGCCCACGAACTCCCTGAGAACGCCTTTGGCGAACAGGGGCGACAGCACGTCGTCGCTGACGTCGGCCATGCGCGTGGGCTCGCCCTCGGCATCGTCGGTCGTGGTTTCGCAGCCGAACATGATACGGGCCAGGTAGCGCTTGCGCTCGAGGGTGATGCGGCCGAGCAGGCGCGTGGCCTGCCCGACGCCCACGATCATCACGCCCGACGCAAGCGGATCGAGCGTGCCGGCATGGCCGACGCGTCGCTCGTTGAGCGCGCGGCGCACCTGCGACACGACGTCATGGGACGTGATGCCCACGGGCTTGTCGACCGCGAGCAAGAGATTGAGTTCACTGGGCTTGCGCTTGGCCATGCACCCTCAATTCCTAACTGATGTCTTTATGAAACGACAGGGCCTCCCCCGCCGTAGCGCAACGGGAGGCCCCGATCGTGCGATGTTTACGCGAGGAGCGCCTCGAGCTTGGGCAGGACGACCGCCGCCGCCTCGGAAACGGCGCCGTGGAACGTAAATCCGGCCGCCGCGGCGTGACCGCCGCCTCCGAGCTCCACCGCTATCGGGGAGATGTCGAGCTTGCCCTTGGAACGAAGGTTTCCGCGAACCGTCCCGGGCTCGACCTCGCGCAAAAAGAGGCAGAGCTCCGTGCCGGCCACCTGGCGCACGATGTCGACGAGCCCGTCGCACTCCGCGGGCTTGACGCCGCACTCGACCAGATCCTCGGCGAACGCGTAGCTGTACGCCACGCGGCCACCGGAGCGCGTCTCGATGCGGCTCATCACGATCGACTCGAGATGCAGGTATTCAAGGCGCTGGCTCTGGTAGACCTCCAACGCAATGGTCGCCGGCTGGGCGCCCGCGTCGACCAGGCGCGAGGCGCAGGCAAAGGCCGACGGGTTGGCGTTTTGGTACTGGAAGCGGCCCGTGTCGGTCACGATGCCGGTGAGCAGGCACGAGGCGATGTCGGGCGTGATGGGCCAACCGGCGGCGTCGAGCAGCTCGGCCACGAGCACCGCGGTCGCCGCGGCGGAGGTCACGCGCACGGTGACATCGCCGAACTCATCGCGCGTGGGATGGTGATCGATGACCACGCGGCCGCGGGCGCGCTTGGCGACGGCAGCCGAATCCTCCAGGCGCTCGAGCGTGGGCACGTCGACCGAAATGAACAGGTCGTACGACTCGGGATGCCTCACCGCGGGAACGAGCTCGGACGCACCGGGCAAAAAGCGGTAGATACGCGGGATGCCGCCGTCGTCGGCAAGGAGAAAATCGACGCGCTTGTCCGGGAACTGCGCCCTGATGGACAGACCGAGCCCCAGAACCGAGCCCAAGGCGTCGCCATCGGGATTGGTGTGGCCCGAGATCGCGATGGTCCGCGCGCCCTCGATAAAGTCGATCGCGCCCTCCCACATGTCGGGCGTCGTGCTCCTGCCCGAGCAGGGCGACGTGCTACTGCTCATCGACACCCTCTTCTTGCGCCTGTTCATCCGGCACCAGCGGGTAGCCGAACTCGTCCTTTTCGACGGACAGGGTGGCCGGCACGTTCTCGAGCGCGCGGGAGATGGCCTCCGCCTCGTCGGTGGAGCGGTCGATCTTGAACGCGAGCTCCGGCGTGACGCGCCAATCGAGGCTACGCGCCAACAGGCTGCGGATGCGGCCCTTGGCGGTGTTCAGCGCCTCGAGGACCTCCTCGTAGCGATCGCCCTCGCAACTCACAAAGACGCGCGCGAAGGAACGGTCCTGCGAGACCTCGACGCCGGTCAGCGTCACGAGCTCGAGACGCGGGTCGGAGATCTCGAACAACAGGATGTAGCCGAGCTTCTCGCGCAGCTGCTCGCCCAAACGGCGGGTCATCGGCGTCTGCTTCATACAACACCAGCTCCCCAAAAGGTCTGTGTAGGCTACGAAAGGACAACGCACGCACGCGCACGTTGCCCTCTCATATACCCACGAAGGTTCTTCTCGTTACACACCCTACTCACTCGTCCTGACAAACCAGATCGTACAAGCAAGGTGCCTCAAGGCTTTTCCAGGTGCCCCAGATTCGGGCGAGCGCAAGAGCGTCCAATCAAAAAAAGGGATCACCGAGCAAGGCCACCCGGCCTGGGTTTCTCAGGTGCCCCAGATTGCCCTGAAAGAGGAGGGCGCACGCCTTGCGTGCGGCGCCCGACGATTGAAGGGCAAGGTGGGGTGCCTGAGGAAGCCAGAGTTACTCGGTGCGGGCGACCTCGACGATCTTGTACGCCTCGAGGATGTCGCCGACCTTGATGTCCTGGAACTTCTCGATGCCCAGACCGCACTCGTAGCCGCGCTTGACCACCGTGACGTCGTCCTTGAAACGGCGCATGGAGCCAAAGGCACCATCGAACACCACGACGCCGTCGCGCACGACGCGCACCTTGTCGTCGCGGCTGATCTCGCCCTCGGTGACCATGCAGCCGGCGATGAGACCCGCCTTGGGCACGCGGAACGTGTCGCGAACCTCAGCGGCACCGGTCTGGACCTCTTCCTCCGTGGGCGCAAGCATACCGATGCGGGCGGCGTCGATATCCTCGATGGCCTTGTAGATGATGGAGTAGGTCTTGATCTGGATGTTCTCCTTCTCAGCCGCGTCGCGCGCCTTGGGCTGCGGACGCACGCCAAAGCCGATGATGATGGCGTTCGAGGCAGCGGCGAGCGTGACGTCGGTCTCAGAGATCGCACCGACGGCGGAGTGGATGATGTTGATGCGTACCTCGGACTGATCCATCTTGCCGATGGAGTCGGCGAGCGCCTCAATGGTACCCTGGGCATCCGCCTTGACCACCAGGTTGAGCTCCTTGAGCTCGTTTTGGCTCATCTCGTCGAACAGGGTCTCGAGCGTAACGTGCTTGACCTTGTTCTGCTCCTCGATGCGAGCCTTGAGCGAGCGCTGCTCGGCGAGGTCGCGGGCATCGCGGGCGTCCTCGAATACACGGAACTCGTCGCCTGCGGCAGGCACGGAGTTGAGGCCGAGGATCTCGACGGCGTCGGAGGGGTATGCGGCATCCTTGTGCTCGCCATGCTGGTCGAGCATGGCGCGGACGGAGCCGTAGCTCATGCCGGCGACGATGGTGTCGCCCACGTGCAGGGTGCCGCGCGTGACGAGCAGGGTCGCGACCGGGCCGCGGCCGCGGTCGAGCTTGGCCTCGATGACGGTACCGGATGCGAAGGTGTCGGGATTGGCCTTGAGTTCGAGGACGTCCGCCTGCAGCAGGATGGTCTCAAGCAGCTCGTCGATGCCTTGGCCCTTCTTAGCCGAGACGTTGACGAACATGTTCTGACCACCCCACTCTTCGGGGATGATGCCGTACTCGGTAAGCATCTGACGGACCTTGTCGGGGTTGGCCTCGGGCTTATCGCACTTGTTCACCGCGACGATGATCGGCACGCCAGCCGCCTTGGAGTGGTTGATGGCCTCGATGGTCTGAGGCATGACGCCGTCATCGGCGGCGACCACGAGCACGACCACGTCGGTGATTTTGGCGCCGCGGGCGCGCATGGCGGTAAAGGCCTCATGGCCAGGGGTGTCGACGAACGTGATCTGACGACCGTTGATCGTAACCTCGGAGGCACCGATGTGCTGGGTGATGCCGCCGGCCTCGCCGCTCCACACGTTGGTGTGACGGATGGCGTCGAGCAGGCTCGTCTTGCCATGGTCGACGTGGCCCATGACCGTGACCACCGGCGGGCGGGGCTTGAGGTCCTTGGGGTCGTCGTAGAAGCTGAAGGAGTTCTCCTCCTCGGGGGTGACGATGCGCACCTGGCGGCCCAGGTCGTCGGCCACGAGCTCGACGAGGTCGTTGCTCATGGTCTGCGTCATGGTGAGCGGTGTGCCCAGCAGGAACAGGCGCTTGATGATGTCGTTGGCGGAGACGTCGAGGGCCTCGGCGAGCTCGGCGACGGTCACGCCCTCGGAGACCTTGACGGCGTCGAGGTCCTCGGGGTTGATGCCCTGAGCCAGAGCCTCCTCGATCTTGCGCTCCTCGGCTGCAGCAGCGGCCTCGGCTGCACGCTTCTCCTTGCGCTTCTTGCGGCGGCCGGAGGACTCGCGAGAGGCCTCCTCGACGGCCGCGCGGGCGTCGGCCAGCACCTTCTCGCGGCTGTACTCCTCCGCCTCGCGGGCCATACGAGCGTAACGATCCTCACCGTCATGGGTGTCGTGCGCGGAACCCTTGCGACCCTTCTTGCCACCCTTGCCGGCTTTCTCGGGCGAGGGCGGGAAGTTGTCGGGCATATTCGCCGCGGGCGCGGAACTGCGGCGCCGGCTGCGCGTCGGAGTCTCCGATCCCTTATCGGATGAGCTGTTCGCACCACGGTTGCCACGACGGCCGCCGCGCTCGCTGCGAGACTCGTTCGCGGGCTTTGCAGCCTCGGCAGCCTTCTTCTCCTTGAGCACGGCCTCCTGCTCGGCGATCTGATCGAGCAGCGAGCGGAAGCGCATGCCGGAATCGGAAGCGGGGACGGCGCGGCGCTTGGCCTCGAGCTCCGCCTCACGAGCGGCCTTCTCGGCCTCTTCCTTGGCACGACGCTCGGCCTCCTCCTTGGCGGCACGGGCGGCCTCAGCGGCGGCCTGGGCCTCCTGGGACAGGCGACGCTCCTCCTCACGACGGGCCTCGGCGGCGAGACGCTCAGCCTCCTCCTTGGCGGCGGCTTCGCGCTCGGCGGCACGGGCGGCCTCCTCCTCGGCGCGCTTAGCGGCCTCGACCTCGGCGGCACGGGCCTCGATCACGGGAGCGAGCTGCTTTTTGACCATGGAGACGAAGGCGTCTTCGAGGGTCGAAGACGCCGACTTTGCCGGGATCTTCATCTCTTCAAGGTGGCCCATGAGTTCCTTGGACGTCATGCCGAACTCCTTGGCCAGGCTGGAAATACGGACTTTCGCCATATCTTTCACCTACCTCTCACGCACATCGACGTGCGCATCTTCAATCAAACGGGACTCGGGTGCGCGGACGCGCCTGCAGACTAGATGAGGTCCTCGGCGTTCGCGATGGCATCGGAGTCGGCGCCGTCGAACGCATCGACGTCGTGAACGCCGCAGAAGCGGGAACCAGGGCGCGCCTGGTTGCGGCAACGGGTGCCGTCCTCGCCCACGTGCGCGCAGCGCTCGGGCTCGAAGTCGGCGGCGTCCTCGTCAAGCAGGTCCTCGACGGCCGGCTCGGGCGCGAGCGGCACGTTCTTGAGGATGTCGGCGGCGAGCGTCTCGCTCTTGATGTCGATGTGCCAACCGGTGAGGCGGGCGGCCAGGCGGGCGTTCTGGCCCTCCTTGCCGATGGCGAGCGAGAGCTGGTCGTCGGGTACGATCACGCCGGCGTAGTTCTTCTCGGGATCGATGAGCACGCGCGTCACCTTGGCAGGCGAAAGGGCGTTGGCCACGTAGACGGCCGGGTCCTCATCCCACAGGATGACGTCGACGCGCTCGCCGCGCAGCTCGCCCACGACGGCGCGGACGCGGCTGCCCTTGGGGCCCACGCAGGCGCCCACGGGGTCGAGGCGGTCGTCGAGGGAATGGACGGCCACCTTGGAGCGCATGCCCGGCTCGCGGGCGATGGACTTGAGCTCGACGGTGCCCTCGTAGACCTCCGGGACCTCCTGCTCGAACAGACGGCGCATGAGCTCGGCATGGGTGCGCGAGATCACGATCGGCGGGCGGGAGTGCTCGCCGCGCACGGGCGGGAGCGTGGAGTTGGGATCGCGCACGTCCACGATGACGGCCTTGAGGTGCTGGTTGTGCAGGTAACGCTCGCCGTTGGGGCGCTCGTTGCGCTCGTCGGGGTAGCGGCGCTGGTCAAAGTGGGGCAGCTCGGCCTCAACGCCATCGCGAATCTTGACGATGGTGAAGTCGGGCGTGGACTGCAGCACGGTGCCGTTGATGAGGTCGCCCACGCGGCCGGAGAACTCCTCGTAGATCTGCTCACGGGCGGCGTTGCGCACGATGGCGTTGATCTCGGCCTTGGCGGTCTGGGCGGCAAGGCGGCTGACGTCCTTGGGCGTGACGTCGATCTCCTCGTACTCGGTGAAGTTGCCCTCCTCATCCATGGAGTCGTCGATGGGCTCGAGACGATACACGTAGATCTTACCCGTGGCGCGGTCGATGGTGACCTTGGCGCCCCAGTCGAGCTTGAGGACCTTGGCATAGGTCTCGGCCAGGGCCGCCTCGAGGCGGTCGAGCAGGTAGAGCTGGTCGATGTGCTTTTCCTGGCACAGAAGCATAAGTGCTTCCATCATGGTCATATCGGCGTCTGCCATGGCTACTTCCCTTCCTTCACGCCCTTGAAGTCGTAAACCGGCTTCAAGGTGCACTTCTTCACGTCGTCAAACGAGATGGTGACGGCCTCCTCGCCCTCGGGCTGGATGGTCACCGCGGTGTCGGTGGCCTCGGCGATGACGCCCTTGTACGAGCGACGGCCCTCCATGGCCGTCGTTGTGAGCTCGACCTCCTCGCCCGCAAAGCGCGCGAAATCGGACGGGCGGCGCAGGGGGCGCTTCATGCCGGGGGAGCTGACCTCGAGCGTGTAGGCGCCCGCGATGGGGTCCAGCGCCTCGACCGTGTCGGACACCCAGGCGGTCTGCGCCGTGACCTCGTCGAGGTTGATGGGGTCCCCCTCGAGCTTGTCCAGGCGCACGCGGATGCAGGGGGCCTTGGTGGCACCCACGACCTCGACATCGACCACGTCGATGCCATGCAGGGGAGCCTGGGCCTCCAGGGCGTCGATGATGTCCTGCTCGAGCTTGCTCTTGACCATGCAACACCTCTCTTTCATGAAAAGGGAGCACGGGCGAACCCGCACTCCCTTCACGTAACAACTTCATTTGCCTAGGCACTGTAACACATTCCCAGCTCAGTAGGCAAATTACCCACCTTGCGGCACATGGAGACGCCCTACTTCACCACAAGATTTACAAGTTTGCCCGGGACGCAGATGGCCTTGACGACCGTTTTGCCCTCGATGTGCTTGGCGACGGCCTGCTCCGCGGCAGCCTGCATGGTGGCGGCGTCCGCGTTTGCGGGGACCATCACGCGGGCGCGCATCTTGCCGAGCACCTGGACGGCGATCTCGACCTCATCCGCGGCGGCCTCGGCGGCATCGAACTCGGGCCAGGGCGCGGTGTAGACGCTCCCCTCGCGACCGAGCGCCTCATGCCACAGCTCCTCGCAGGCGAACGGGCAGATGGGCGCCAAGACCGACACGATGTCGGTGGCGACCAGCGCGGTGAGCGCCGCGTCGCGCTCATCTGCGGGAACGGCGTTCAGGTAGGCGTTCGCCGCGTTCACGAGCTCCATCATGGCGGAAATCGCCGTGTTGAACTGGCCGCGGTCGAAGTCCTCGGTGCACTTGGCAAGCGTGCGGTGACGCTCGCGGTACAGCTCGAGCGCGGGCTTGGAAAGGCTCGCCTTATCGAGCGCCGAGGCAACGCCCGCGGTCTGCACGAGCTGCCAGACGGTGCGCCACGCGCGCTTGATGAAGCGGTTGGCGCCCTCGACGGCGTTCTCGTCCCAGTCGAAGTCCTTCTCGGGCGGGGCGATGAAGAGGATGGCCAGGCGCATGGTGTCCGCACCGAAGGGCTCGATCACCGAGCTCGGCGGCACCACGTTTCCCTTGGACTTGGACATGGTCTCGCCGTTGGCGTCCTTCACCATGCCCTGGCACAGCAGGTTGGTAAAGGGCTCGTCGACGTCGAGCAGGCCCATGTCGCGCAGCGCCTTGGTGAAGAAGCGGCTGTACAGCAGGTGGAGAATCGCGTGCTCGATGCCGCCGATGTAGTTGTCGACCGGCATGAAGCGGTTCGCAGCCTCGCGCGAGAAGGGCAGCTCGGTGTTGTGCGGGTCGGTGTAGCGCAGGTAGTACCAGCTGGAGCACGTGAAGGTGTCCATGGTGTCAGTCTCGCGGCGAGCCGGGGCTCCGCACACGGGGCAGGTGGTCTCGTAAAACTCGCGGCACTCGGCGAGCGTCTCACCTGCGCCGAGGTCGAGGTTCTCGGGCAGGGTCACCGGCAGCTGGTCCTCGGGCACGGGGACGATGCCGCAGTGCTCGCAGTGGATGGCCGGAATGGGATTACCCCAGTAGCGCTGGCGGGAGATGAGCCAGTCGCGCAGGCGGTACTGCACGGAGCGGCGTCCGGTTCCGGCGGCCTCGAGATCCGCGACGATGGCGGCCTCGCCCTCGGAGTGCTTGCCGCCCGTCATGCCGGTGTACTTGCCGGACTGCACGAGCACGCCCTCGCAGGTGAGCGCCTCCTCCCAATCGACGGACGTGACGCGCGTGCCCTGCTCGTCCTTGAGCTGCTCAAAAAGCGGATCATCCTCAGACAGGATAATCGGGACGATGGGCAGGTCGTACTTCTTGGCAAACTCGAAGTCGCGCTGGTCGCCACAGGGAACGGCCATGACAGCGCCGGTGCCGTAATCGGAAATGACGTAGTCGGCAACCCATACGGGCACCTTCGCGCCCGAGACGGGGTTGATCACGTAACGGCCCGTAAATGCGCCGTGCTTCTCGAGCGTGCCCTGCGCGCGCTCGACGGCGGAGATGTGCTTGGCGCCCTCGACGACCTCGCGGACGGCGGCCTCGTACTCGGTACCCTCGACAAGCTCCATAAGGCCCTTGTACTCGGGGGCAAGCAGGAAGAAGGTGTTGCCGTACAGCGTATCGGCACGCGTGGTGAAAACGGTGATCTTGCCCTCGTCGCCGGCGATCGGGTTGCCGTCAACATCGCAGAGCGTGAAGTCGACCTCGGCGCCCTCGGAGCGGCCGATCCAGTTAGCCTGCATCTGCTTGACGCGCTCGGGCCAGCCCGGCAGCTTCTCCAGATCGTTGAGCAGCTCCTGCGCGTACTCGGTGATCTTGATGTACCACTGCTCGAGGTCGCGCTTCTCCACCTCGGAGTCGCAGCGCCAGCAGCGGCCCTCCGTCACCTGCTCGTTGGCGAGCACGGTCTCGCACTTGGGGCACCAGTTGACCGGGTTCTTCTTGCGATAGACCAGGCCGCGCTCCCAGAGCTTCTCGAAGATCCACTGGCCCCAGCGGTAGTAGTCCGGGCTGCAGGTCTTGACCAGGCGGTCCATGTCGTAGGAGAAGCCCATGCGCTTCATCGTGGCGAGTGCCTGATCCATGTTCTTGTAGGTCCACGCAGCAGCCTGGGTGTTGTGCTTGATGGCCGCGTTCTCGGCGGGCAGGCCGAAGGCGTCGAAGCCGATGGGATGAAGCACGTCGTAGCCGCGCATGCGGGCCTGGCGCGCCATGGCGTCGCCGATGGTGTAGTTACGCGCATGGCCCATATGCAGGTCGCCCGACGGATACGGGAACATCTCGAGGATGTACTTCTTGGGCTTCGTGGAATCGGTGTCCACGGCGAAGAGGTTCTGCTCCTCCCAGGACTTCATCCACTTGGTCTCAATTGCCTGTGCATCGTAAGCAGGGATCTGCCCCGCCGCGCGGTCGGCATCGCTATGCTCGTAGCAATCGCACATGCTTGGCTCCTATCAATCAAACGCTCGGAAACCCCGGTCGCGTCGCATCGGTAACGTTCACGAGTTTATCAGGTCTACCGTCTTCAATCACCAGAGTTCTTGCTCGCACCGGCCACGAGACATTGAGCGCCAACGCGTCTGAAGCAGCTTATTGTGTGCGACCCCTTTCGAATGTTGTTGCAAAAAACCCTTTCAGTAAAATGTCATTCTTCACATCGTATTTCTTTAAGAAGAATCGCCTTTCGATACCTGCGAAAATGATCTATTTGCACTGGCGAATATCTGCTGCCGCGATAGATGCATTTTACTCAAAGGGTTTTTTGCAGCAGATCATAGGGGGTGCAACGTCTTGCCCCGCCCCCCATGCCAACGCAACGGCATAAACACTACGGAAACCTCCACTTAGACTACCGCGCGCTAGAGAAAGCGACTCGCCAAGCGCGAGTCGTAGCAATTCATGCTCAAGCCGCCCCCCCTTAACGCAAACTGACCAGCAGCGGCTAGGCACGAATTGCCAACCACTCAGTTCAATCCCTCAGTTCAATCCGTCAGCGCAATCCGTCAGTGCAATTCCTCAGCGCCGCCCTTCATCTCAAACCATCAACGCAGCTCCTCAACACGCCCCCGACAAATCCATCAGCGCAACCCCTCGATACAGCCCCTCAGTCCATCCCATTGATGCGTGCCTCCAATGAGGTCCCTCGTCACAAGCCCTCGGTGCAACCCCTCAACGCCGCCTTTCAACGCAACCCATCAATACGCCCCCGCCACCCTCAGCGCCGCCCTTCAACGCAGCTCCCCAGCACGGCTCCTCATCTCAAATCGTCGATAACTGCAGAAAATGGCTTCTTCAAAAACTGTGCCCATAGCGCCTGACGGCGATGTCGGGCTTTTGCCAGAGCGCCCCTCGCCTGCGCAGAATCAATCGATGACCGCAGGGCTGGACGCATCCTCCCACCCAAGGCTCTTCTTATTCGGTCTGCCAGCTTTTCCAAATAGTCAAAACTCGCAGCATCGTCTGAAGTGACCGTGAAGTGAGGCGTGTCACGAATGGTCGCCATGTCGTTTCTTCGCCTCGAATCCAGCAAGCCCTTTACATCTCCCGAGTGGGTCGCATCCGGATCATAGTCGACAAACACCGCGTGCCTCTCTCCGGCCCGCAAAGTTGAGCGTATAACAATGTCAGGGTAACGCGTGCAAAAACGCTTCTCCCCATTCCTATCCATTCCATCGTAAACACGAACGCTCTCATTGAACGCAAGCGACCCCAAATCGAATCCGCCCCACGTACTTGGCAGGCAAAACAACATTCCCAGAGCACATTCCTTGGGCGATCTAGCGTGCTCTTGTATATACGGCAGCGCCACGCGGGCGCGCTTAACCCCACGCAAGCCGACTGCTCGATTCAAATAAGAACCGATTGACTTCACGGTTGCAATTGAATGAGTTCCTTCCGCGCGATATACCACGCCGCCAGGAGAAAACTCGTCGAATCTGTAATCGGAACAGGCATTCATTCCCAAGTAAATCGCAGCAGGAGTATCAACACATTGACAGATCTGGATAAACGCGAGTTCCGGAGAGCACACATATAACTCCGCATCGACGCGGTGACACCCGATGGGAATGAGGCTCCCAGGTGGAAGTGCTTGCGTGCAGCGATGTGGACAGACACTCGAGCTCCTGCGTATCACCCCGTCGCCAATAACCAAAAAGTCAAGCACACCCTCGATTTCGATACTCCACCGAAGCTCTTCAACAACCCGCGCATCAGGAGCGTCGGAAATGTGGGGAACATTCCTATGCAGCGCGGTTTCACCTACACGAGGATCCCTATGACCAAGCATCCACTGCAATGCGGAAAAATGAGAAAGAACGTAGCACTTCACACCGATCGCCCCCCAACGAACGTGGATGACGACCATTGTTCCCAAGATGTGCTGCAAAAATCCCTTGCGGCACGATAGATTTGGCGGAGAGAACGATTCGGGCAATTGATAGCCGCGCGCAACTGCGTAAACACAGGACAAGACACTATATGAGATGTCATCTGATTAATACTATTTTACTGTAAGGGAGTTTTGCAGCAATACGTCAACGAATATGTAGTCTAATCAGTGCCCGACGTCATGCGAAACGTCACCATAGCAAAAAAGCATCTTGACATCGCGACGTATGTGCTCCCTCGCTCCACAAAGAAACCTCCCTTTTCTTGGGCGCAAGAAAAGGGAGGTCGTCAAATGAGCGTCAAAACAGCTTCTGCGACTACTCACCGGCTCTTATTTTGGGCGTCTATCGCGACCTAAAACTCTCGGTCAGCCAGCACGCCGTTAATTGAAGCTCACCGTCTGCTGCGTGTCCTTGACCACGACGTCGTGGGCACCGCCCTCGACGATGGAGGTGGCGGACACGAGCGTGAGGCGAGCCTTGTCCTGCAGCTCGGGGATGGAGAGCGCACCACAGTTGCACATGGTGGACTTAACCTTGTACAGGGTACCGTTCACGCCATCCTTGAGCGAGCCGGCGTAAGGCACGTAGGAGTCGACGCCCTCGACGAAGGACAGCTTCTGAGCGCCGCCCAGATCGTAGCGCTGCCAGTTGCGGGCGCGCGCGGAGCCCTCGCCCCAGTACTCTTTCATGTACTGGCCGTTGACGTTCACGCGGGAGGTCGGGGACTCATCGAAGCGGGCAAAGTAGCGACCGAGCATGAGGAAGTCGGCGCCCATGGCGAGCGCGAGGGTCATGTGGTAGTCGTACACGATGCCGCCGTCGGAGCACACGGGCACGTAGATGCCGGTCTCCTCGAAGTACTCGTCGCGCGCGCGGCACACGTCAATCAGCGCGGTGGCCTGGCCGCGGCCGATGCCCTTGGTCTCACGGGTGATGCAGATGGAACCGCCGCCGATGCCGACCTTGATGAAGTCAGCACCGCAATCCGCCAGGAAACGGAAGCCGTCGGCGTCGACCACGTTGCCGGCACCCACCTTGACGGAGTCGCCGTAGTTGGCGCGGATCCACTCGATGGTGCGCTTCTGCCACTCGGAGTAGCCCTCGGAGGAGTCGATGCACAGCACGTCGGCACCAGCCTCGACGAGCAGCGGCACGCGCTCGGCGTAGTCGCGGGTGTTGATACCGGCGCCCACCATGTAGCGCTTGTTGGCGTCGAGCAGCTCGTTGGGATTGGTCTTATGGGAGTCGTAGTCCTTGCGGAACACGATGCCGACCAGGTGGTCGTTGTCATCGACGACGGGCAGGGCGTTGAGCTTCTTGTCCCAGATGAGGTCGTTGGCGTCCTTCAAGGTGATGTCCTTGTCGCCCACGATGAGCTCGGCGCGGGGCGTCATGAACTCGGCGACCTTCTTGGAGTGGTCGTCGCGCGTGGGACGATAGTCGCGGCTCGTCACGATGCCGAGCAGCTTGCCGCGCGGGGTGCCGTCGTCGGTGACGGGCATGGTGGAGTGACCGGTCTGCTCCTTGAGGGCGATGACCTGCTCCATCGTCATATCGGGCGTGAGCGTGGAGTCGGACTCGACGAAGCCGGCCTTGTGGTTCTTGACCGCCTTGACCATGGCGGCCTCGGACTCGGGCGTCTGGGAACCATAGATGAAGGAGATGCCGCCCTCGGTTGCGAGCGCGACGCCCATGTCGACGCCGGAGACGGACTGCATGATGGCGGAAACCATCGGGATATTGAGGGAGATCTCAGGCTCCTCGCCGCGCTTGAAGCGGGTCAGCGGGGTCTTGAGCGACACGTTGTTGGGGATGCACTCCGAGGAAGAGTAGCCAGGGACCAGCAGGTACTCAGAGAAAGTATGGGACTCACCAGGGAAAAACGTTGCCATGTCGCTCCTTCGACTCATTGCTACCGGCCCTCGCGGCGCCCATGGCGCTTGCGCGTGCCTTTGGCGCCCGATATAAGTGGGGGTATTGTAACGCAGGGCACTGCTACAATGGCTGTCGTTGCAAGACTTCAAAGGGTCTGCCCATTCCGGCGCGGCGCGGGCGACACGATGACGGCGCCTCTCGACCTATCGCGATGGCGGCGGAGCCCTACGGCCCGCTAAAGTGAGTGGGCATCGAAACTCCGCCCCGTACGCGCTCGCCACGCAGCGAACGACGACTCTCCGGGGCCTCGCCACCACGGGACGCAGAGCTGCCGCAGGTAGGCCTCTAGCGCAAACGATACAGGAGGCTTCATGCCGTTATCCGCCCACGCTCGACTGACCATCTCCGACGACACGCGCGATCTTCCCGGCGCGTTCGGCGGCGGCTGCGCCGCGCTCCTCGAGGGCGTCGCCGATGAGGGCTCGCTCAATCGTGCGGCGAAGCGCATGGGCATGGCGTACTCCAAAGCGTGGCGCATCGTTCGGGAGGCCGAAGCGCACCTGGACTGTGAGCTGCTGACGCGCGACGGAGCCCGCGGGTCGAGGCTCACGCCCGAAGGCGAACGGGCCCTCAAGGGGTACCGGGAACTCCAAAGGGAGGTCGATGAGCTCATCGCCCGCCGCCTACGCGAGCTCCTCCCCTAGACGAGCTCCTTCCAAGCGTGTCCTGTTTCTAAACGGGCCTCTCGCCTAGGGGAGCCCCTCCCAAGCGAGCTGTTGCGGTCCTGCAGACACGCGCTCGCGTTATAAACCCAGAAACGCCTTGAGGCCGATGAGGATGAGCACCACACCGCCCACGACCTCGGCGCGCGAACCAAAGCGGTTGCCCAACTTTCGCCCAAGCGCCAAAACGAGCAGGCAGCACAGCAGCGTGGTCACGCCGATCATGCCGCAATACAGCACGACGTCCTTGCCCTCGGCGGCAAAACTCACGCCCACCACAAACGCATCGATCGCCGTGGCGATTGCCTCCATGCCGATTGTGCCCCAGGTAAGACGCGTGGCGGGGCAGGCCTCGGGCTCGCGAAGCTCGCGCACGGCCTCCACGATCATCTTGCCGCCGACAAAAGCGAGAATCACGAGCGAGACGATACCGGCGTACCGCTCGATGTACTCGGCGATGCACGTGCCGCCAAGATACCCCAACACGGGCATGCCCATCTGAAACGCAGCGAACGCGATGGGCATGCCGAGCTTTTTGGACAGCGGCATATCGGGCTCGCACAGGCTGTTGGACAACGTGACTGCCATGGCGTCCATGGCGAGGGCGATGCCGAGCACGATGCTCTCGGCAAGGGCGGCGAGCGTGATGGTAGACAAGAATTCCTCCGGACATTTTGAAGAGGGACGGACATCGAGCGTTCAACAGAGGAACGAGCGCCAAGCGTTCATTTTTTTTGGGGGGGGTCGAGCGCCAAGCGTTCAACTGGTCGCATAACTGGAAAAACTTCGCGGAAACACAAAGTTTTTCCAGTTATGCGACCAAATGGCAAGCGGCGGTGAAGATGGAGAGGGACTCAGTTTGTTTCTCGTGGCTCCGCGCGGCCGACTCATTGGAAAGCACGGTAAGGGCCGGGACTGCTCGGTCGAAACATACGCCCCGCATGCGTGCTGCGGCACGAATATAGGGCCGCAGGCCGAAGCCGCTCGATCGAGGCACTTGCCCGACCGACATTCCCGACGCCTTGCCCAGGAGGGGCAGGACCGCTCAGCCGGAACGTATGCCCAACTGCTGGCGTCGCGAGCGTGCTGTCGGCTCGTTGGCCGGAGCCGCTCAATCGGGACACATCCAACCCTCGTCCCATACACCAGCCGCTTCCTACGGGATCGGGACTGCTCAATCGGAACACATGTCCAACCGTTGTAGATACGTTGAACGAACCGTGCGAGTGCCGCTTTCAACTCCCCGCGTCACGGTGCAGGCGGATTGTGCAACCAGCGCATGGCCTGATCGAGGTCGTCGGCGATCTCAAGCGGATTATCGAGACCGGCGAAGATGCGAACCGCCCGTCCGTCGGAGCCGTCGCGAGCATGGAACCGTGTGCTGAAGCCGCCGGCGGGCTGTGACCGACCGTTCAGGCGGCAGCGGCAAATAAACTCCCCCGCCGTGACGCCCCACGCGTCTGGGAGTTCGAAATCCACCGCAGGCCCGAAGCCGTGCACGAGGACCCGAGTCGCCAGGTCGTGATCGGGATGGCTGGTCAGGCCCGGGTAGGAAACCGAAGCACAACCGTCCGAGATGAGGCTATCGCAACAAGAGAGGTACTCCGCAAGAGCACGAGCGTGATCGAAATGACGCTGCATGCGCTCCGCCACGGTACCGAGACCGTCTTCAATCGCAGCGAGGTCTTCTCCAGCAAGCTCGTGCTTCGTCGCAACACCCGAACCGCATGCAGAGGAATCGGCTACGAAGGCATCAGGTGTCTCATACAAGGCGAAGCTCCCGTGGGACAGCGCCCGGTCGTTTCGGAAGGCGATGGCGATGACCTTGCGAGCGAGCTTTCCCGCCGCTATGCGGTCGAGCGCCTCGAGCGAGATGTCCGCGCCCAAATCGAAGGGAAGACAACCAAAATGGGACGGCACGGTGGTGTCTACCAGCAACCGGCCACCAGAGGCATGGACTTCGGCAGCGGCGGCATGCACATCGGCGACACGGAGGCCACGCCCGCCTACGATATCGACAAGGCGGTCGCACCCCCTCGCCAAATCGAAATGCGCAACCGCATCACTTACGCAATCGGCGTAGACAAAGCAAGCGGCCGCGGCAGAGACCGCCCCCGCATACCGAGCTTCAAGCTCATGCTGGGACAGCATCACCACGACCGCCTTTCATTCAAAACAAACGGATATGGCAGTATACCGCAAATGCCCGCACTATCGCCTCGGACCGAATCCGCCGACTCGGCGCGCCATCTCAAAGCACCCTAAGATTCCCTGATCGCCATCGAGCGAATTACCCACGATATAAGAATCGAGGTCGTTCATTTCGGGGAACACGAGGTACCCGTTGAGCAGCTTCTCAAGTGTTTTACGCGCCGCGGGCAGAATGGGAAGGTGGTCGCCCACGCCGCCGCCAACGATAATCTTGCGTGGCATGTAGCACAAGATTATCGTCATGAGCGCTTGACCGAGGTACCCGCCGATGAGCTGCACCTTCGCAGGGTCATGCGCCACGCCGGCAGCAACTGGGTCGCCCCAGCGCTTCCACAGCGACGGCCCGCATACGAGCCCTTCGAAACAGTTGGGATGAAAGGGGCAGGCGGACTCCCCTGCAGGCAGCGGGTCGGCAGCGTCGCGCACGAGCGGGATATGACCGGCCTCGGGATGCATGGCTCCGTGAATCAAGCTACCCGAAGACAGGACGCCGGCACCCACACCGGTACCGATGGTGAGATATACCACGTCCTGCAAGCCGCGGGCGCAGCCGAACGTTGCCTCGCCCAAGCAAGCGACGTTCACATCGGTGTCATACCCCATGGGGACGTCAAGCTGCTCGTGCAAGGTACCGAGGATATCGAAGTCAGACCAATTCGGCTTGGGTGTCTTGAGCATACAGCCGTACCGAGGTGAAGCAGGATCGACAACCGTGGGCCCGAAAGCCCCCACGCCCAGCGCCGCGATCTCCCGTTCGGCGAACCAGGAGGCGCAGGCAGCAAGCGTCGTGACGGGATCGGCCGTGTCGAAGCGAGCCCGCTCCGCAACCGTACCGTCGGCGTAACCGATCGCGCACACCATCTTCGTGCCACCCATCTCAAGTGCACCCAGCAGTTTTTTCATCGCAACTCGCTCCTCGCAGTCAAATCCAACGGCCTTTCTCGTATTAAGAAACACGTTGCACAAGCTCCCAACTGCAAATCCGCGCGTTCGGAGCCGCTATCTCACATGTCCGCCGTGCTGGGTACCAGCGCGTGGTCATGGCAAGCTCGCCATCATTGGCGAAGACCTCGACCGACGAGGTGTCAGCAACAATGCGAACGTTATCCACCCGGTCGAGACGTTCCCAACGGGCGGTGCGGCCGCAGCCGGATGAGGAGCGCCCTGTATGTGCAAAGCGCATCTCAAGCCGGGCGGGGGTACCATCGCGCTCCGCCCTCCACGAGATTGAAAGCTCCCCGCCCAAGGTAACGGAAAACTCGGCGTCTATTCCGTCGATCTCGATGTCAAACGCCTCGGACACCTCATCAAGCTTGAGCGCGCTTTCCGCCGTGCGCCTCATGCCGCGAAGGTTTTTGAGTTCACGGACGGGAGCCTGACGGACCACGCCATCCTCGCCAACCGTGATCTCGCGCGGGAGGGTCAAACAGTGCTGCCAGCCTTCGGCGACCGTGGGGTCGTTGCCATATGTGGGGTCGTCAGGCATACCCATCCATCCAATGAGAATTCGGCGCCCGTCCTCCGCCCCGAACGTCTGGGGCGCGTAGAAATCGAACCCGGCGTCCCATAGGCGAAACTCGCCCAGCTCGCAAGAGCCGTAGATCTCACCGGAAACCTTGAAGTAACCGGACTGGTACAGGTTGCGGTGCTCCCACTCCTCCCCCGTCAGGCCTTGGGGAGACGCAGAGAGAATCTTAACCGCGGCCGCATCGGCAGGCACGCCCGTCCCCTCGGCCGAAACCCCGGCGCCGATGCCATCATGCGACGCGGGCAAAAGCTCGAAATAATCCGGGCACTCCCACATGAAGCCGAAACGCCCGGGCGAAGTGACGCTGTTCTGCAGGCGCCAAGTAACCAAATCGTCCGAAGCAAAAACAAGGATCTCGCCCGCATCGGAGCACCAGCGCTCACCGTGAATGAGCGCGAACAGCTCCTCGCGCTGCGCCCGCACGGGGAGACTCTCGCGCGCGGTCAAATCGTCATCGCCAGATGCGACGACGCGGCGCGCGCCCTGCACCATGAGGTACCTCCCGCAGGGCGCGTCGGCACGCCAGACCTTGGGGTCACGAACATGGCAGGTGAGACCAGAAGGATAGTCGGCATTGGTCATAAGCAGGCGCTTCTCGCCAAACTGCGACCCGTCCCGCGTATCCACCGCAATCGTATTGGCCTCGCGGCCGGTGGAGATGTAATCATAGGAACCATCGGCATCGGGCAGCTTCACGTTACCCGTATAGAACATCGTCACCCTGCCGTCGTGCACGAGAGCGGAACCGGAATACACGCCGTGACAGTCGAACGGCTCATCGGGCATGAGCACGCAGCCGTCGTAGTCCCACGTGAGCAGATCGCGGCTCACGCTATGACCCCACATCTTCACACCGCCCGCCACATCGAACGGCGCGTACTGAAAGTACGCATGGAACACTCCGTCTTTTTGATAGAGGCCGTTGGGGTCGTTAAGCCAGCCAACTGGCGGCATGAGATGGATGCGTTGCGCCCACGTGCGGGGAGAGGAGGCGGCGAACGCCTCCGCGCGCTTTACAAGGTTTGTCAAATCACGCTGGAGCGCATTGCTCATGGGCATATCCTCTCAATGGTCGAAGCAAGTGTGGAATCGAGGCGTGAAGAGAGCAAGGAAAATGGCGAGGGCGCGGCCCGCGCGGCAAGGTTGCCCCCCGCACGGGCCACGCCGCAACGCGCTTACTCCGCGACCGCTTCGTCTTTATACAGCAGGAAGGACAGGGCAAAGGCTACACCTGCCGCAACGACGAACATCACGAGGTACTGAACAGGCTGCGCCAGGCACAGCAGGATACCGAAGATGCCGGTCACGCCCGTACCAGAAGCGGCGAGGTTCGTGAGGGCACACACAAGCGCGCCCGCCGCACCACCTGCGCACCCGGCGAGGAAGGGCTTGAAGAAACGCAGGTTCACACCGAAGATAGCGGGCTCGGTGATGCCCATGAACGCGGAGAGCGCAGACGGAAGCGCAAGGCCCTTGATCTTGGCGTCGCGCGTCTTGAGGGCGACGGCGAGTGCGGCCCCACCCTGGGCGATGTTTGCCGCGCTGGCGATGGGCAGCCAGAACGTCACGCCATACTGAGCGAGTTGGCCGAGGTCGATGGCCGTATACATCTGATGGATGCCCGTGACCACGGTGGGAGCATAGAACAGGCCGACAATGGCGGAGCCGATGCCGAACGGTAGCGTGAGCAGAGCCTGGATGACACCGAGGATCGCGTTCTCGGCCCACACGAAGACAGGGCCGACGGCGACGAGGGTGACGAGCACGGTCACGAACACGGACACGAGCGGGGTCACGAAAAGATCGAACATCTCGGGAACGATCTTGTGAAGGCGCTTCTCGATGAACGCAAGGATTCCCACGGCGATGACGATGGGGATCACATGGCCCTGATACCCGACCCAGTCAAACCCGTAGGCGCCGGGAATGACGGGCACCACGGTCGCGACGCCCTCCGATGCCACGGTATAAGCGTTTTGCAGGCTCGGGTTGATGAGCGCCATGCCCACAACCGCACCGAGATACGGGTTGGCGCCGAACGCCTTGGCAGCTGAGAAGCCGATGAGAATCTGGAGGAAGGTGAAGGATGTGCCGGAGACGAGGTCGGCGATCTTGTAAACGAAATTGGAGGTGTCGATGGCGATGAAACCGTTGGACGCCATGAAGTTCAGCGCGCTCATGATGCCCAGAAGCAGACCCGATGCGACGATTGCCGGGATGATGGGAATGAAGATGTCACCGAGCAGCTTAATGGCGCGCATGAAAATGTTCTGCTGTTGTGCGACGGCCTCCTTGGCCTCGGCCTTGCTGGCGGCCTCAAGGCCACTTTGGGCGAGGAACTCCTCATAGACCTTGTTAACCGTACCCGTGCCGAAAATGATCTGCAGTTGTCCTTGGGCCTCAAAGACGCCCTTGACCCCCTCGACGTTCTCAAGCGCCTTCTTATCGACCTGCTCGTTATCGGCGATGACAAGACGCAGGCGCGTGGCGCAATGCGCTGCGGTCACCACGTTCTCGGCACCACCCGCCAAGGCAAGCACCTGAGCCGCCATGTCTTTGTAGTCCATGAGATCCCCTTTCCCTCGTCCCAACGGGCTAGATATCTTACGGCTCAAACTGTAATCGTTTTCAGTTTATATGTAATCGATTTCAGTCTTTTCATGGCAAACGGTATGGGAATATCGGCAAACGGTAGTTAATCAAGGATGACGCTGTGCTTCAACTTGACTTGGCGCAAGGTGTCGGGCGCTCCGCTTCCGATCGCATCAAGCGTCATGCGCGCGGCGGTGGCACCGCAAGTCTTGTATCCGAAATGGATGGTCGCAATGCCGCCGCTCAAGGTTCGAAGCAGCTGGTTATCGCCAAATCCGGATACGCGGCACGTGGGGTTCTCGACCCCCGCCTCAGTGAGGGCCCGCAAGGCGCCGGCGGCTATAGTGTCGGTGGCGCAGCCGATAAAACAGGGCCTGGGGGTCATATTCAAAAGTTCGCAAGCACACTCATAACCCCCGTCAACCGAAAAGGGGGACTCCCGATACATGCCCTCCCCCAGCATGACCCCCTCATCGGCCAGGCCGGCGCGAAAACCATCCTCGCGGGAGACGCCCGCCGCAGCGTCGCCTCGCGTCACCCCGATATAGGCGACCGGTCCGGAAGAAACATGCGCGGCATGACGTCCCATATCGCGCGCGGCCTCGTAATCATCGAAATAGACACAGTTGCAGCCCTCGACATACTGACCGGTTACAACCACAGGCGTGCTCGCGGCGGTGAAGAACCGCTCGTGGGCAGGTGTGATAACCGTACCGGCCAAGATGATGCCGTCAACCGGGTAGCGCTGCAGCAGCTCCAGGTACTCGATCTCGCAGGCCGGGTCGTTCGCCGTGTTGGCGAGAAGCATCTGGTAACCGGCCGCCTGCAAAGCCTCGCTCACGCCCGCCGTCAACCGGCTGATGGACTCGGAATTGATCTTGGGAACCACGACGCCGACAAGCCTCGTCGAACCCGTGCGCAGCGAGCGGGCTTGGTTTGACCGCACATACCCCGTCTTGTCGATTGCGTCTTGGATGCGAGCGGCCTTATCACCCGAAATATAGCCACCATTGAGGTAGCGCGAGACAGCGGCGACGGAAACCCCGGCAAGTTCGGCAACTTCTCTCATCGTCACGGGGCATCGACCTTTCTGGAAACGATTTCACAACCACTATTGTACTTATTTCAAAACAAGCCCCGCCGGCAAGACTCGAAAAAATGTGCCCGCGCTGCCAAACAGACAGACGCGGGCACACAGAGTTCCGATGGATTTCCTAATACTGCCAGGCAAAGCACGCGAGACGCCCAAGATGCAGAATGCGGCTCAACGGCTCGTGCTCAAGAACGGAAGCGCCGGGGAGGACGCCTACGCGCGGGTGTCGATCTCCTCGCGGACTTTGGCGATGAACTCGTCCACGCCCATGGGGACAGTCTCGTTCGTGCGGTCGCGGACGGAGATGTTGCCGGCCTCGACCTCCTTCTCGCCCAGGATCAGCATGTAGGGCACGCGGTCGGTGCTGCGAGCCTCGCGGATCTTGTAGCCGATCTTCTCGTCGCGGTTGTCGCACACGGCGCGGATGCCGGCGGCCTCGAGCTTCGCCGTAACCTCGTTCGCGTAATCGCGGCTCTTCTCGGAGACGGGCAGGACCTTGACCTGCATGGGCGCGAGCCACACGGGGAACTTGCCCGCGAAGTGCTCGATCAGGATGCCGATGAAGCGCTCGATGGAGCCGAAGCACACGCGATGCAGCATGATCGGGCGCTTCTTCTCGCCGTCGGCGTCCACGTAGGTGAGATCGAAGTTCTGCGGCATCTGGAAGTCCAGCTGCACGGTGCCGCACTGCCAGGTGCGGCCGAGGGAGTCCTCCAGGTGGAAGTCGATCTTGGGGCCGTAGAAGGCGCCGTCGCCCTCGTTGACCACGTAATCCATGCCGAGCTTGTCGAGTGCGACCTTGAGGCCCTCCTCGGCGGCGGCCCAATCCTCGTCGGAGCCCATGGAGTCCTCGGGGCGCGTGGAGAGCTCGACGTGGTACTTGAAGCCGAACTTCTGGTAGACGGAGTCGATCAGGCGCACGACGCCCACGATCTCGTCGGTGAGCTGCTCGGGGGTGACGAACAGGTGCGCGTCGTCCTGGTTGAAGCAGCGGACGCGGAACAGGCCGTGGAGCGCACCCCTGAGCTCATGACGGTGCACCAGGCCGATCTCACCGGCACGGATGGGCAGCTCGCGATAGCTATGCGGCTTGGAGCTGTACACGAGCACGCCGCCGGGGCAGTTCATCGGCTTGATGCAGTACTCCTCCTCATCGATCATGGTGGAGTACATGTTGTCCTTGTAGTGGTCCCAGTGACCGGAGGTGAGCCACAGCTGCTTGTTCATGATCTGCGGCGTGGAGATCTCGACGTAGCCGGCCTTGTGGTGGATCTCGCGCCAGTAGTCGAGCAGCGTGTTCTTGAGGATCATGCCGTTGGGCAGGAAGAACGGGAAGCCGGGGGCCTCATCGCGCATCATGAAGAGGTCCATCTCGCGGCCGATGCGGCGATGGTCGCGCTTCTTGGCCTCCTCGAGCATGGTGAGGTGCGCCTCGAGCTCATCCTTGGTGGCGAACGCGGTGCCGTTCACGCGGGTGAGCATCTTGTTGTTGGCGTCGGCCTTCCAATACGCGCCGGACACGCCCGTGAGCTTGAAGGCCTTGAGCGCCTTGGTGTAGGTGAGGTGCGGGCCAACGCACATGTCGATGTAGTCACCCTGCTGGAAGAAGGTGATGCGGGCGTCCTCGGGCAGGTCGCCGATGTGCTCGACCTTGTACTTCTCGCCGCGCTCCTCCATGAGGGCGATGGCCTCCTCGCGGGGCAGCTCGAAGACGGAGAACTTGAGGTTCTCCTTGGCGATCTTCTTCATCTCGGCCTCGATGGCGGGCAGGTCGTCCTCGGAAAGGGTCGCGTCGCCCAGGTCGACATCGTAGTAGAAGCCGTTGTCGGTGGCGGGGCCGTAGGCGAAGTCGGCCTCGGGGTACAGGCGCTTGATGGCCTGCGCCATGATGTGCGCGGCGGAGTGGCGGATAATGTGGAGGGCCTCCTCGGCGCTCTCGACCTCGGCCACCGAGCCGTCGTTGTACAGTGCCTTCATATCTATACCTTCCTTATGAGGTGTATTACCTGAGTAACTGTCTTAGTGTACCCGTTTATCTGCCCAGATGGGCAAAATTAACGAAGCACCCGCCATCGAGATGCGATGACGGGTGCGAATGGGCGCGCTGTGGGAGGCCCCGTGCGTCACACGGGGCGCAGGCGCGCCTATTGGATGTGAGTTCGGCAGTACGGGCACACCTTCCAGTGGGCCTCCAGCGGCTTTTTGCACGTGGGACAGACGTTGCGGACCTGCGTGTTGCACACGGGGCACACGATGAAGTCCTTCTCGATGGTGGTACCGCAGTTGGGGCAGCTGCCGTACTGGGCGAGCTGGCGCTCGCGCAGGGCCATGTCGAGCTCCTGCTCCTCGCGGTCGAGCGCATAGGAGCCGGGGCGCATCACGATGTAGGCGATAAGGCCCACGAACGGCACGAGGGCGAGCAGGCCCCAAGCCCAAAACGCCTGAATGCCGCGGCGCTTGGCGTCGATGAACACGTAGACGACCGAAAGCAGGTAAAGGGCGACGATAAAGGCGATGAAGCCGTAGACGGCGATCATCAGCTGAGGCGACATGAGCTCCTCGATGTACTTGGACATGCGAACGTACCTTTCAGCCGGTTGCGCACGGCGCAAAGCTGGTCACAATCGCTCGGTATTGTATACCCGATGGGCTTTCCTTCGCCACCCAAGGCATAACGCACATGCGATTGCCAGAGTGCACCACGCGAAAAGCGGACCCATACCCTCCAAGAGAAACCCCTGTATCCACTAGCAACCGCTTGCATAGACACTCACGATGCTCCGTAATCCCTTCCCCCAAAGCTCTGCCCTGCGCCGTTGGCGGGGTGTTCGGAGCGTTCGACCGATTGGATGTGGCAAAGAAAAACGACAGGCGTAGCATTGCTGTTGACGCTTCGTCTACAAAGCCGGCCAAGCATCGTCGCGAACAACCGTAATCGACCGAGCGCGCCGGCACGTGATAGGAGTAGGCACCATGGCAGAGAGCTTTGACATCGCCATCGTGGGCGCGGGCATCACCGGCTGCGCCATCGCACGGCAACTCGCACGCTATGAAAACTCGATCTGTGTCATCGAGGCAGGAAACGACATCGCCCTCGGCGCTTCAAAAGCCAACGGCGGACTTGTTCACGCTGGGTATGACCCCGCACCAGGAACGGTAAAGGCTCAGGTAAACGCACGTGGCTGTGAACTCTACTCGCAGTGGTCCAGCGAGCTGGGCTTCCTCTTTAACCGCACCGGCTCCATGGTCCTTGGTTTTTCCGCCGATGACCACTCCGTGCTCGAGCGCCTCATGCAAAACGGTCGCGCCAACGGCGTCCCCAAGCTCGAGGTCGTGGGCCCCGAGCGCATTCGCCATCTTGAGCCGCGCGCTAACGAGCAGGCAACGTGCGCCCTCTGGTGCCCGTCAACCGGATACGTCGATCCATTCGACGTCGCAATCGCATGCGCGGAAAACGCCACGGCAAACGGCGTGATATTCCTACGCGAGGCTCCCGTGCAGGCCATCGACACGCTTTTGGGCAATGCCCCCTTACCCGTAGGGTCGCGCTGCCTGTCCGACCAGCCCGAGCGCTTTGCCATTCACACACCCAAAGGAACCGTGCGCTGTCGCATCCTCGTCAACGCCGCGGGCAACGGGGCCGCTTTGATCTCGCACATGGCGGGAGCCGAGGAATTCAAGCTCGCGTGGCGCCAGGGCAACATCGCCGTGCTCGATAAGGAACCGCGCGCCCTCATGCCCCTCTACCCCGTGCCCACACCCATCTCGAAGGGCGTCATCGTCACGGGAACCGTACACGGCAACACCGTCATCACCGCAACGGCGGCACTGCGCGAGCCCGGCGACCGCGACACCTACGCGGCAGATGTCGAGACGCTACTCGACGGAGCCCGCAAGCTCGTGCCCGACCTTGATACCCGGCGAGTCGTGCGCACGTTCGCAGGGGGCCGCGCGGTCATCGAGGGGCTGAACGATTTCATGATCGGCCCCTCCGCCGTCCTTCCCGGTATGTTCCATGCCGCGGGCATTCAATCCCCCGGCGTCGCCAGCGCGCCGGCCATCGCGGAGCGCATGGATCGCGTCCTGCATGACACGGGCCTTGACCTTGAGAAACGCCCGGATTGGAACCCCATGCGCCGCGCACCCGAGGATTTTGACCGGTCGAGCCCTCAGCACCAAGCGGAGCTTATCGAGCACGACCCCGCATGGGGGCGCATCGTTTGCCGGTGCGAAACCGTCCCCGAGGCGGAAATCGTGCAAGCTATCCGCCGCTCACCCGGAGCTGTCTCGGTGGAAGGCGTCAAACGCCGGTGCCGTGCAGGAATGGGCAGGTGCCAGAGCGGTTTTTGCCAAAGCCGCGTGGTCCACATCCTCGCACGGGAACTCGGATGCGAACCGAGCGCCGTGCCTCTGGAGGACCGCGGCTCATGGATTGTCGACGGCACACTCAAGGAGGGCCGATAGATGGGAAGCATCCCAGCGCGCGACTTTGACGTCGCTGTCATCGGAGGAGGTCCCGCAGGCATGGGAGCCGCACTCGCAGCGCACAAAACGGGAGCCAACGTCGTCATCATCGAGCGCAATGATCATCTCGGCGGCATCTTGCGCCAGTGCATCCACCCCGGTTTTGGACTCACGCACTTCAAAGAGGAGCTCACCGGGCCCGAATATGCACAGCGCTTCATCGACCAAGTCGCTCAAACGGATATCGAAGTCATGCTCGGCAGCATGGTGCTATCGATTGATGGAACCTCCGAGGCTCCAATGCCCGAGACATCTGACTGCGAGGCGCCCACATGCAGCAGCCGAAACCCGCGCGAGGGCGATACCCGCGCAGGGAAGCCGACGTGCAGCGTGGACGCCCACGGGACAACCGCGTTAGACGCGACCTGCGCAGAAGCCGATGCAAGCGAACTCATGCGCACCACCGGGCACACTGTCCGCGTCATGACCGAATCGGGTATGGTCGACGTGCGTTGCCGCTCTGTGGTGCTTGCCATGGGCTGCCGCGAACGCACGCGCTCGGAAATCAAGATTCCCGGCAGCCGTCCGGCGGGCGTGTTCACCGCGGGCCTCGCCCAGCGTTACATCAACATCGAGAACCTGCGGCCTGGGCATCGCGTGGTCATTTTGGGATCGGGCGACATCGGTCTCATCATGGCACGCCGATGCGCCCTCGAGGGCATCGAGGTCGAAGGCGTCTACGAGCTCATGCCCTACGCCAACGGCTTGCACCGCAACGTCAAAAACTGCCTCGAGGACTTCGATATACCCCTGCACCTCTCCACCACCGTCACGCGCGTCATCGGGCGCAACCGCGTGGAGGGCGTCGAAGTGACGCGCGTTGATGAGAACCTCGCCCCTATCCCGGGCACGGAGCGCATCGTCGCATGCGATACGCTACTGCTCTCGGTGGGCCTCATTCCCGAAAATGAGATCGCCTGTGCCGCAGGCGTTGAACTCGACCCGCGTACCCGCGGCGCGCGCGTGGACCAGGACCTGCAGACGAACGTCCCGGGCATCTTCTCCTGCGGAAACGTCCTGCATGTCCACGACCTTGCGGACAATGTGACCGCCGAAGCGGAACGCGCGGGAGCTGCCGCCGCAGCCTGGGCGGCAGCATGCGCGGAAGCGCAGGGCACGAACACGGATGCAGAGCCCTGCGCGATTCGTGTGGAACAGGCGGACCGGCGTGCATCGACCGATTCCGTGCCCGTAGAAGAACAATCTCGCACGGCAAGCGAGAGGGCGACCACGCCGACCAAGCACGACGAGCTCCGTTCACCATTGACTGTTGAGGCGGCGGGGATGGCGGGCTACGTTGTTCCAGCTCGCATCTCCGCATGCACCAACACCAAGCTGTTCTTCCGCGTCAAACGCCCCGTTGGCACCGCGCGCATTGTGATTTCCAGCGGAGACGAGGTTCTTTTTGCGGGAAAGCCCCGCTCGTTCAAGCCAAGCATTATGGAATCAGTACCCCTCACCCGGCGAATGATCGAGCGAGCTACGGGCAGCATCACTCTTTCCGTCGACCCCGTTGAGGAGATGTAGAGCATGGAAAAGAGAACTGACATGACGAGCGCAGAAAAGGCTGATATGTCGAGCGCAAACAACACGGCGGGTGCGGGCGAACAAGCTTACGAGGAGCATACACAAGGCACATGCGCAAGCGGCGCTAAGCCCGATCACGCCGCAGCCGGCGTTAACGCCGATGGTGCAGCAACTGGCAGTAGCCCCGATGGTGCAGCAACCGGCATGAACCCCGACGGCACTGCAACCGGCATTAACCCCGATGACGCTGTAATCGGAACGACTACCGCCGCGTGTACGACGCGCCATTTTCATTGCACCACCTGCCCCTCAGAATGTGCCCTCACCATAGAGACTCGCATTGATGAAAACGAGGTTGAACACGTCCTCTCGGTCCAAGGCAACCGTTGCGCAAGAGGGCGCAAGTTTGCCGAGCAAGAAATTATCCGACCCATGCGCATCCTCGCGACGACCATCGTGGTCCGCGGAGGCGATGAAAAGCTGCTTCCCGTGCGAACCGCGCGCCCCATTCCCCGAGACCTTCACCTGAGCGCCATGCGAGATATTCGCCATGCGAGCGTCACCGCACCTGTGCACATGGGAGACGTTGTGATGAGCGATCTTTTGGGTACGGGCGTCGACCTTGTGGCCAGCATGAACGTTGACACGCAGAAGCTTGCCAGTTGTTGAGGACATGCGCGATCGGAGGATATGAATGAATCGTTCATATCCTCCATTCTTGTTATAGTCATTTACCTGCGGAAATAGTGCCGAGAAGAATCGCTCTCAACATGGAGTCGTTCATATCCTAAAACCGCTCATATCCTCAAATATCGCTTGCGCGCACGAACCCCATCACCCCGAACACCATCTTCGCATATGCGAAAACCTTGAAGCTCAACTTTAAGGTGAGACTTGAACTATACTGAATGCCGTCAGCAACCTAAGGCGGTTTTACATGGCTCTCGATACGCATCGGCACAAAAGCGCGCGCACGGCGCGCCTTGCATGCACCATCGGTCTGACGGGCGCACTTGTGATGTCCGGCTCCACACAGGCGCTCACCCTCTCCCCCACCCCCGCGTACGCCGCGTCCTCCGAGACGCTCGCCGAGCTCAATCGTCTGCAAGGACAGCTATCGAGCGCCTCATCCACCTACAGCGAGGCGACCTCGAACGCCGCCGAACTCAACGCACAGGTTGCCGAAATCGCGGACGAGATCCTTCACATCGAGCAGGACCTGCTCCCCGCGCGCCAACAACGCGCGGCGGACGCAGCGAGCGACCTGTATAAGACGCACTCCTCAAACGGAGGCACCATCAGCCTGCTGTTGAATGCCGAGTCATTTGCCGACTTCATCAACCTTTCCAAGTACCTGGGCACTGTTCAGGACGCAAATGTCTCTGCCCTCAATGAGCTCAACAAGCTCGAGGATGAGCTGAACGGCAAGCTTGACGAATTGGGACGAGCCAAAGACCAGGCGGATGCCGAACTCGCACGCGCTTCCGAAGCGTATGCGCAAGCGCAAAGCGCCGCCGCAAAAGTGCAGGCAAAAGCGAATGCGGAGGACGCCGCCGAGGCGGAGATCGCTCGCAAGGCCGCCGAGCAGGCAGCGCAACTCCAAGCCCAGCAAGACGCTCAACAGAATGCCGCCAATCCCGACGGCGAGTCCACAACTCAGCCTGAGAACGGCGGGTCCGGCAATGGATCGCAAAGCGAGCAGAGCGGCGGAACCAATACCCAGGGCAACGGGTCCGGCAATTCGAACAGCTCTAACGGTTCGGGTGACAGTGGGAACTCGGGCTCGTCCAACTCGGGCTCATCCGAGTCGACCGGAGGCTGGCTGACGGGCGTCGCATCCTACTACGGCATCGGCGACGGATTTATGGGCGGAACCACCGCCAGCGGCGAGAAGGTCACCGAGACCTCGATGGGCATCGCCATGCTCAACGTGCCCCTTGGCACGCGTGTCGAGATTCGTTACGGGGGACGCTCGGTCATTGCCTATGTGAACGACCGCGGGCCCTATGCGCACGGCCGCGTGATCGACATGCAGCCCGCCGTCGCACGCGCCCTGAATTATGTGAGCGTCGGCGTGGGTACGGTCCAATACCGTTTCCTGTAAGGGGAGCCGGGCACGAATCGACGGCGCGTGCGCTCGTCCACCTCAAACGTTCGCCTCACCGTGCCAACCTCTTCTGCGGACAGCATGTACCAGCCGCGAGGATCCATGAAGCACATCTCGTTTCTTATCAAACCCGCCAGTTCCACCTGCAATATGCGGTGCCGCTACTGCTTTTACGCCGACGTGGCGGAGCATCGAGAGACGCCAAACCATGGCATCATGGATGCAGCAACCTATCAGGCAATCGTCGACCGCGCTTTTACCCGCGTCCTTGACGCCATCGCGGCGCTGCGACGGGCGGGCGCGGATTTCAACATCCTCACCGTCCTCACCGACCAGCTCGCCCATCACCCGCAAAAGCTCTACCGCTTCTATAAGCAGCACAAATTCGACTTTGTCCAGCTCATTCCCTGCCTTCCGGGACTCGATAAGACGAGCGACGAATTCTCGCTGGAGCCCGAGAGTTTCGCAAGCTTCTACAAGACGTTCTTCCGCCTATGGCTGGAGGACTTCAAGCATGGCGACCACATGAGCGTCACCCTCTTTGACAACGTGATCCCCCTGTTCGCAGGCATTCGTCCGCAGCAGTGCGGTATGTTGGGATCGTGTGCGCCTCAGTTTGTTGTCGAGGGCAACGGCGATGTCTACCCATGCGATTTCTACGTGCTCGACCGCTACCGTTTGGGCAACATTCGAGAGGATTCACTCGAGTCCATGGCGACCTGCGATGCACTCCGTGCCTTTTTGGCTGAGCCGCGGCGGGATTGCTTGCAGTGCGCGTCCTGTCCCTTCGAGCGCATCTGCCACAAGAATTGCAAGCGCCTCAACACGTGCTACTATCGCGAGGATTATTGCGGCTACCGCGACTTCCTCGAATACGCTGCGCCCGATATGGTCGCCATCGCGCGCACTCTGCGATAGGACGATCCTTCTTCGTGGCGATGGAGCACGGTTCCCTGCGACAATAGAGCGCGTCCCACAACAATAGGATGCGCCTTCTCACGAGCGAGGCACCGATCTCCACCCAGCCAACGACATCCGCTCCGCCACAGATCTCTGCCTCGCCATCGATCTGTCCCGTCATCGATCTGTCCCGTCATCGATATCCGGCTCACCATCGGCATCCGCCCCGCCACGACCCTGTAGCCGAGCCCGCGGTCGAAGAGGTCGCAGGCGAGCTCCCTCGCCGACCCGTCGTAGATCGTCATGGGAAAACCTCCCATCTCAAGGACTTTACTTCTGAGTCCAAGAAATGGGAGGCAGTTCATCAAGAGGGCGAGTCCATTTTTACATACACGGCACTACTTGCAACGCGACTACACGAGGCCCGTGTACTTGGCGATGTTATAGATGTTGATGCAGATGATAACCACCATGAGGCCGATGAACAGCTTGTCGACGCGCTCGCTATCAATATGCTTGTTGATGGAGCGACCCGCGATGCCGCCGCATATACCGCACACGACCATTCCGATGATGAGGGCCACGCTCACCTGGGCCAAATCCATAGTCAGCACACTGCGGATCGTGCTCGCCGCCTGCGAGAACAGGATGATGTACAGGGAGTTTTGCGCAGCCTCCTTGGTCTCCATACTGAAGAAGTAATAGAGCACCACCAAGTTGATGGGGCCGCCGCCGATGCCGAGGAAGCTCGACATGATGCCGAGGAACAGACCGATCAGAGCGCAAGCGACGGCGCTCGAAACCCGCTTGGTCGCCACCTTGTCCTTATTGATGGTGTAGACGAGCGTGCCGATGGTGATGACCATGAGAACGGCGGCCTGAACGGCGCCGGCGGTGTTGGGCGTGTCGAAGAGGCCCTCGACCAGGCTGAACAAGTCCTTTCCCACCAGACCGCCAATAGCCGCGCCGATTGCCAGCGGCGTCGCCGTCTTGAAATCAATCTGCGAGGCACCGGAGATGCGCGAGCGCAAAACGGAGTACGCCGTCATGGACAGGACCGTGCAGCCCGAAAGAAAGTTGATGGTCGAAACCGGAAACGCCCCCAGCGCGTCGAGGACAGGTTTGATGATGACGCCGCCGCCGATGCCGCAAATCGCGCCGATGATCGACGAGAAAAAGCAGACGGCGAACACCGCGATGTATACAAGCGTCATACCGTACCTCCGAGACGCATAAGTGAACATTTCTCACAAAATCGAACAGTAGACTGGTGGCACCACGCCTGGGCGCAACCGACCTGTGACTTTACCGGGACAATAGGATTCAACAGGCATTGTGCAAGCCGAACAACAATGCGATTGACAGCGCAATGGTCCGCAGGGACGCGCGCACGCACATCGCACTGCGGCGAGACCCTTACGGCAACCTATCCGCGCAGCAAACCGGCGACCTCTCCCGCCAAGGTGATCGTGCCCGCGGCGATGACGGGAGCATCGTTCGCGGTGCACCAATCGAGCGCATCGGAGACACTATCGAACACCTCGAAAGCGTCTTCCTCATCACGGCCCAGGAGCCGCAGCTTCTCGCGAACCATTTTGGCGAGTTCGAGCACGGGCAGCGCGCGGTCGCTCTGCGTCGCGGTCACCATAACGCGCGGAAACGCGGGGACCAGCACGTCAACGATGCCCGAAACATCTTTATCCGAGAGCGCGGCGATAAGAAGCGGAGGGCGCCGGGAAACATCTGGCTCGGCCTCATCCAACGCGGCAACGAAGTTCTCGCAGCTCTGCGGGTTATGGCACGCGTCAACGAGCACGAGCGGATCGGCACGCACCACATCAAAACGTCCGGGTATGGGGCAAGCATCCAAGCTCCGCTCTAAAACCGCGGCGTCGAGCGCACGGCCCACGTAACCCTCGGCAAGTGCGATGGCACACGCGGCGTTTTGCGGCTGATACGCAGGCTTGTGCATCTCTGCGCGATATTCCGCTCGCGCAGTCGTTGTGCAAAAGGACACGGCGCCGCCGATCCGATCGGGTTCACGAAGAACCTCATGGGCGGCGATCCAAGGCGAAACGCCGCATGCAGCGCAACGATCTTCAATGACACGCTGGACAGAGGGCTCGTGCGTGCCCTCTCCGAGCACCACAAATCGTCCCGGCTTGATGACGGCGGCCTTTTCACCGGCGATTTGAGCAAGTGTGTCGCCAAGGAGGCGCGTGTGGTCGAGACCGATGCCGGTAATGGCAACCGCCACCGGATCGGTGGCGCTCGTTGCATCCCAGCGTCCGCCCAAACCGACCTCAAGGACCGCCACGTCGATGTGAGCCTCTGCGAAGACGACCATGGCGGCAACCGTCAGCAAGTCGAAGGGTGTGATGGTGTAGGAGGGCTCCCCCATGGCGGCACGGCGCGCATTGACACGATGTCCCGCCTCTGCCGCAACGGAAACACCGTGCGCAAACTGCTCGGGGCTTACGACCGTGCCGTCGACCTCCATACGCTCCTCATAGCGAACCAGTTGCGGAGATGTATAGAGTGCCGTGTGCAGCCCCTCACCGCGCAGGATCGCAGCGGTAAAACGGGTCGTGGACGTCTTGCCGTTCGTACCTGCGACCTGAATGCAATCAAAGTGCTCGTCCGGGCGCTCGAGCTCATCGAGCATGTCCACCACGGTTTCGAGCAGCGGACCGGCGGTTCCGGAGATCTTGCCCGTGTCGGCGGCGATGGCGACCGCCTCATCATATGGCAGTTCAACAACCTCGAATGGAACGCGGTACAGTCCCTCACGCTTCATGTGCGCCTCCTAGTTGCGGTCCTCGCGGCCATAGACAAACCAATACGCCGCCGCGACAGCCACACCGCCCACGATGTTGCCAAGCGTCACGAACGCGAGGTTGGACGCGACGCCAGCAAGAGCGACGGTCGCCCCGCCAAAAACAGCCTCAATGGCAAGACCAAGCGGCAAGAAGAACATGTTCGCGACCGAGTGCTCAAAGCCAAGCACCACGAATGCAACCACGGGCAGAATGGCGGCGGCAAGCTTGTCGCACACCGTCTTGCCTGCGCTTCCCATCCACACAGCCAGGCAAACGAGCACGTTGCACAGGATGCCGCGCGCAAACGCGACCATGGGGCTCAACGCTGCCTTGGAAGCGGCGACCGCGCAGGCAAGCTCGCCGACCGAACCACCCTGCATCTGCGGAAAACCAGCGATGAGCAAAAGCGCCACCACCAGCAACGCGCCCACGGCGTTGCCCGCATACACGACCGCCCATTTACGCAGCATGCGCACAAGCGGGTATCGGCCGTCGAGCGCACCGATGACCATGAGGCAGTTGCCCGTGAACAGCTCAGCGCCGGCCACGAGCACGAGAAACAGTCCCAGACAAAATGCCAGTCCACCCAGGATGAGCGAGATCGAAGGCGCCAACGAGGCGTCGGAGCGGACCATGAGCATGAACGAAGCGCCGAGGGCAACGAACGCGCCGGCGAGAATCGCCAACACGAACGCACGACCGCGCGTCAGCCGGGCCTTCGCGAATCCAATATGCACGAACGCCTCTTGCGTCTTTGCCGGTGGCAACATCACCGTGCCCGACTCGTTCTCTGCCATATTCGTCCCCTCTCCTATTCAACCTTCAGCACGAACCCCGCCGCAAGTACTGCAGCGGGGTTCGTTGTTTCGTTCGACCGTTTACGCGAAATCAACCAGCTGGGCCTTGATTGCGGCAATGGTGTCGGTGAGCTCGGCGGCACGCTCGCGCTTCTTGGCAACCACCTCGGGGGCCGCCTTGGCCACAAAGCCCTCGTTGGAAAGCGTACGCTCGGCGGCTGCGAGCTCCTTCTCAGAGGCTGCGAGTTCCTTCTCCAGGCGAGCCTTCTCCGCGGCGAAGTCCACCAGGTCGCCCACAACCACATAGGCGTCGAAGTCCGGACCGGCCAGCGCGATGGACGCCTCGGGCTTACCGGCGAACTCGGCATCGACGGCGACCGTCATCTCGGGGATGTTGGCCAAACCGCAGATGAACGACGACATGCCCTCGAGAGCCTCGGCGGCCTCGGCGGAGTGAGCGGCCACAACCACCGGCAGCGCCTGCTTGGGCGAGATGCGGTAGCGGGCGCGCGTGGAGCGAACATCGGACACCACGGCGCGGGCGAGCTCGAAGGAGCGCTCGGCGGGCTCGTCGATGAAGCGCTCGAAGTCCACGGGCTCGGGCCACGCGGCGACCATAAGGGCCTCGGCGCGCTCGAACGTACCGTCGGTCTTCATGTCGAGCCAGCTCGCGGGCATGGTATCCCAAATGGCCTCGGTCACGAACGGCATGAGCGGGTGCATGATGCGCAGGGACGTATCGAGCACGAAGATCAGGTTGCGCTGTGCCTGCAGACGGTCCTCATCGTCCTTAAGGCGGGTCTTGGTGACCTCGACGTACCAGTCGCAGACCTCGTTCCAGAAGAAGTTCTGCACGCCGCGGGCCATCTCGCCAAAGGTGTAGTGCTCAATGCCCTCGGTCACCAACTTGACGGCCTTTGCCAGACGGCTGAACATCCATGCGTCCGCGGCGGTCTTGGCAACGGGCTCACCCGGGGTGTAGCCGTCCATGTTCATGAGCAGGAAGCGGCTCGCGTTCCAGATCTTGGTGACGAACGCGCGGGCCTGCTCGGTGCGCGGGCTGCCCTTGAGCTTCTTGGTCTTCTTGTCGATGTCGGCGTCGAACTTGACGTCCTGGTTGTTGGTGCACAGCGTGAGCAGGTTGAAGCGCATGGCATCCGCACCGTACATGTCGATGAGGTCCATGGGGTCGACGCCGTTGCCCTTGGACTTGGACATGCGGCTGCCGTCCTTGGCAAGGATCGTGGGGTAGATCACCACGTCCTTGAACGGAACCTCGTCCAGGAAGTACAGCGAGCTCATGACCATGCGGGCAACCCACAGCGCGATGATGTCGCGCGCGGTAACCAGCGCCGTGGTGGGATGATGACCCTCGAGCATCTCGGGCTTTTGCGGCCAACCCTGCGTGGCGAAGGTCCACAGCTGCGAGGAGAACCAGGTGTCGAGCACGTTCTCGTCCTGGTGCACATGGGTGCCGCCGCACTTGGGGCACACGTGTGCGTCCTCCATGCAGGCATCCTCCCAGCCGCAGTCCTCGCAGTAGAAGACCGGGATGCGGTGGCCCCACCACAGCTGGCGGGAGATGCACCAGTCCTTGAGGTTCTCCATCCACGTGGTGTACGTGTCGGTCCAGCGCGCCGGGTGGAAGGTCACGCGGCCGTCCTTGACCGCGTCGAGCGCGGGCTGCTTGAGCTTGTCGACGGCAACGAACCACTGCTCGGAAAGCCAGGGCTCAAGCGTGTTGTCGCAGCGGTAGCAGTGCATGACGGAGTGCTCGTGCTCGTCGATGTGGTCGAGCAGGCCGTGCTCCTCAAACCACGCCACCACGGCCTCGCGGCACTCGTCGCGCGTCATGCCGGTAAACTCGCCGTAGCCCTCGACCACGACGGCGTGCTCGTCGAAAATGTTGATCTTCTCAAGGCCGTGGGCCTCGCCCATCGCATAGTCGTTGGGGTCGTGGGCCGGGGTGACCTTGACGAAGCCGGAGCCGAAGTTGGGATCGACGTGCCAGTCGTCGAAGATCGGAATCTCGCGATCCACGATGGGGAGCTTGACCGTCTTGCCCACGAAGGCCGCCTTCTCGGGGTCCTTGGAGCTCACGGCGACGCCGGTGTCGCCGAGCATGGTCTCGGGGCGCGTGGTGGCCACCACGATGTACTCCTGACCGTTCACCGGCTCGGTAAGCGGGTAGCGCAGGTGCCAAAGATGGCCCTTCTCCTCCTTGTACTCCGCCTCGTCGTCGGATATGGCGGTGGTGCAGCTGGGGCACCAGTTGACGATACGCTTGCCACGGTAGATGAGGCCGTCGTGGTACCAGTCGCAGAACACCTTGCGGACCGCCTCGGCGTACTCGGGATCCATGGTGAAGCGCTCACCCTCGAAGTCGACCGAGCAGCCCATGCGCTTGATCTGCTCGACAATGGTGCCGCCGTACTCGTGCGTCCAGTCCCAGCACGCATCGATGAACTTGTCGCGGCCGATCTCCAAGCGGGAGATGCCCTCGCTCTTCAGCTTCTTATCGACCTTGGTCTGCGTGGCGATGCCCGCATGGTCCGTACCCAGAATCCAGCGGGTCGAACGGCCGCGCATGCGCGCCATACGCACGATGGCGTCCTGGATGGAGTCGTCGGTGGCGTGGCCCATGTGAAGAATGCCCGTGACGTTGGGCGGCGGGATGGTGACCGTGCAGTCGCCTACGCCCTCGCGGCGCTTGTAGTAGCCGCCGTCGAGCCACTTTTGCAGGATAGCCGGCTCGTTGACCGCCGGATCGTAGTTCTTGGGCATCTCTTCTGCCATGGGCGTTCCTTCCTCGTTCGAGCGATGCGAAGGTATCTCGTCATACTTGGTTCAAAAGGATAGCACAGCGCGGCCTGCGGATTCGACCGTGTTGCAGCACCCCTACCACCTCCTAAGAATCAGTGGTATACTATCTGTATACGCGTTTACAGTGTAGCGATTGGAGCACGTCATGGCAACCGCAATTGTTTCGGGTCGCGTCGATGAGGCGGTGAAGGAGCGCGCCGGCGCCTATATCCACGCAGCGGGCCTCACCGTCGGAGACGTCATCAACAGGCTGTGGGAATACATCGCCGCCACGGGAGATACAACAGAGTTCCTTGAAAAGGCGCAAACAGAGCAGCCTCCTGCATTTGAACGCTTTTTGCAGCTGCGTAATGAGCTCGCGGCCATCAGTGGAGGGGTGGGGATTCCCGAGATGAGCAACGATGAGCTTAAGGATTATCTCGCTTCTGAGCGACTGAAAGACTATGAGGCGCTGTGATGAGCATGAGAAGTATGGGACACCGTGTCCTTTTCGATACGAACACCCTCATTGACGCCGTGAATTCCACCCGCGCGCACTCGGAAGCCGCATGTCGGGCGCTCGAATACTGCAATGGTGGCGGAGATATGGGCATCGTTTCGCCCTCGTCTCTCAACGACGCCTATTACGTGCTACGAAAACAATATGGGGAACCTTGGGCGCGAAAGGCAATCAAGTTGCTGCTCGACCTCCTCGTTGTTCTCCCCTTCGGCCCTGAAGAGTGCATCATATCTGCAGATTCCAATGAACCGGATTTTGAGGACGGCATGATTCGCGCCGCAGCGGAATTGAACGACGTCGATTTCATTCTCACGAGGGACGTCAAAGCGTTCAATCATTCCACGGTGCGCTCGATTACCTGCGAAACGTATCTTGAGATTATCGCGTCGGAGGACAGGGAGGCAATTACTACGCTTCGCGAGTCAGTCATAAATTCCTAAGATGCAACCCCTAACATCTAGTAAAGTCAAATAGCAAGCAGGGAGGCAAACCCCCGCTCGCCATGAAAAAGCCCGGACACTCGAGGCGCCCGGGCAACGGCAAACACAGTTTGAGCGGATCCGCACGCGTCGAAGGCGCGCCACTGCATCGCGCTAGTCCAAATCGAGATCGTCCGTCGCGTCCACGGGCGACTCATCGGCGCCCTCACGTCGAGGCTGCTCCTCGCCGCGGGCCGCGGCTGCGGTCACCACGACGCGACGCACGCCCTCCTCGCTGGGCAGATCGAACATCGTCTGCTGGAGCACCTCCTCGCAGATGGAGCGCAGACCGCGCGCGCCCGTCTTGCGGGCAAGCGCCTTCTTGGCGATCTCGTGCAGGGCCTCGTCCTCAAACACGAGCTCGACGTCCTCCATGGCGAACATGCGGCGGTACTGCTTGACCACGGCGTTGCGCGGCTCGGTGAGAATCGTCACCAAGTCGTCCTCGGTGAGTGCCTGCGTCTGCGTGATGACCGGCGTACGGCCGATGAACTCAGGTATCATGCCGAAGTTGTTGAGGTCCTCGGGAAGCACCTGCTTGAGGAGCACGTTCTCGTCCTTGGACGTGGGGCCGGCGATCTCGGAGTTGAAGCCGACGCCCTGGTTGCCCACGCGGTCGGAGATGATCTTGTCGAGACCCACAAAAGCGCCACCGCAGATGAACAGGATGTTCGTGGTGTCGATCTGCAGGAGCTCCTGCTGCGGGTGTTTACGGCCGCCGGTGGGCGGCACGCTCGCGACCGTGCCCTCGAGAATCTTGAGCAGGGCCTGCTGCACGCCCTCGCCGGAAACATCGCGCGTGATGGAGAGGTTCTCGGCCTTGCGCGCGATCTTGTCGATCTCGTCCACGTAGATGATGCCGATCTGCGCGCGGTCGATGTCGCCGTCGGCGGCATTGATGAGCTTGAGCAGGATATTCTCGACGTCCTCGCCCACGTAGCCCGCCTCGGTGAGCGCGGTGGCATCGGCGATGGCGAACGGGACCTCGAGCACGCGAGCGAGCGTCTGGGCAAGCAGGGTCTTGCCGGTACCCGTGGGACCGAGCAAAAGGATGTTGCTCTTGGCAAGCTCCACGTCCTCCTCAAAGGAGGCGGCATGGGCGCCGTGGGCCTTATCGGCGTCATCGCCCTCGAGCACGCGGCGGTAATGGTTGTAGACGGCCACGGACATGGCGCGCTTGGCGTCCTCCTGGCCCATCACGTACAGGGACAGGGCATCGTAGATCTCGTGCGGCGTGGGCACGCGCGTGATGAGCTTGGCGGCCGTCTCGCGCATGGTGGGCGCGGGCGCGTCCTCGTCCTCGTCGGGCTGCCCATCGGCACCCTCGTGCTGGGCGGCATATGCGGCACCGAACGCGCGCATCATCTCGTCCTGGGCAAAGGACTGCTCCAAGATCTCGTTGCACGCCTCGACGCACTCATCGCAGATGAACATGCCGTCATGACCCCGTACGAGCTTGCGAACCTGATCCTGCGTCTTACCGCAGAACGAGCAGCGGACCGGACCCTCGCCGTCCGCACCGGGCGTGTGGCCAAAGTCCTCCCCCGCCATTAGCGCTCACTCCCGGAATCGCTGCGGGAGCTGACGATACGGTCGATCAGGCCGTACTCGAGCGCCTGCTCGGCACGCAGGTAGTTGTCGCGCTCGGTGTCGCGCTCGACCTGATCGAACGGCTTGCCCGTGGCATCCGCCAAAATCTGGTTGAGCGTCGTGCGCGTCTCGCGGATCTCGCGCGCGGCGATCTCGATCTCGGTCTGCTGACCCTGGGCGCCGCCGCTCGGCTGGTGGATCATGATCTTGGAGTGCGGAAGGCTGAAGCGCTTGCCCTTGGCACCACCGGCCAAAAGCACGGCGGCCATGGAGGCGGCCATGCCCACGCAGATGGTGGACACGTCGGGCTTGATGTAGTTCATGGTGTCCAGAATCGCCAGGCCGGAATAGACCTCGCCGCCGGGCGAGTTGATGTAGAGCGAGATGTCCTTCTCGGCGTCCTGGCTCTCAAGGTGCAGCAGCTGCGCGATCACAAGGTTGGCAGTGACGGAGTTGACCTCCTCGCCCAAAAAGACGATGCGGTCGTTGAGCAGGCGCGAGTAAATGTCGTAGCTGCGCTCGCCGCGCGGGGTTTGCTCGATGACGTAAGGCACGAGCGCGGAGTCGATGCGGTTGATCATATGGCTCCTTTCACATGATGCGCCGAACGTGCGACGCGGGTGTTACACGAAATGGCCCCAGCCGGGGGGGCGTTGACGCGCCCCGATAGAAACGTACGGTGCCCAATCCCGTCAAACGCGATGGAGCACCGTACGCACATCAGCCGTACCAGCCGTTTATGATACGCCATTTTGCGCGTACCTCGTTCGAAGAGGACCCAAGGTGCGGCAGGCGTTATAAGGGTCTGCTACTCAGCCTTGGCCTCGGCAGCGCGGGCAGCCTCGTCCACCTCGGTGACCTTGGCGTTCTCGACCAGCCAGTCGACGGCCTTGGAGCGACGGATGGAGTCGCGAATGGCAGGCATGCGGCCATCGGCGAGGAACTGAGCCTTGGAGGCCTCGACGTTCTCGACGCCGGCGCGCTCGAACTCGCCGTCAACGTCCTCCTCGGTGACCTCGACCTTGAGCTCACGGGCGAGAGCGTCGAGCGCGAGGGACTCGCGGGCGACGTCGTTGGCCTGACGGTGCAGGTCGGAGATGAACTCATCGGAGCTGATGCGGTTGGCCTGCAGCCAGCCGTCGAGGCTCATGCCACGAGCGGAGAGGCTCTGCAGGAAGTTCTGGCCGAGCTCCTGGAACACGGACTGCTCGTAATCCTCGTCCATCTCGTCGAGCTCGAGGCGCTCGGCGAGCTTGGAGACGGCGCGGTTCTCCTTGAGCTGGGGCAGCTGGGAGGACTTGTCGGACTCGATCTCGAGCTTGACGGCGTCGCGCATGGCGTCGATGCCGTCGAAGCCGAAGTTGGTCTTTGCGAACTCGTCGGTGAGCTCGGGGAGCTTGCGCTCCTTGACGCCCTTGACGGTGACCTCGACGGAGGCCTCCTCGGCGCCCTCGACCTCGGGGGTCCAGGAGATGGTCTTGGTCTCGTCGACGTTCATGCCCAGCAGACCCTCGTCGAACTCCTTGGGCAGGTTGCCGGAACCCATGGCGATCATGCGGCCCTCGCCAGCGAGCGCCTCGGCGCCCTTGACGTTCTTGATGTCGACGGTCACGTAGTCGGAGCCCTCGACGGCGCGCTCGACGTCCTCGAAGGTGGCGTGGTAGCCCATGAGCATGTCGACCTGCTGGTCGATCTCGGCCTCGGTGACCTCCGCCGGGGGCATCTCGATCTCAACAGCGTCGTAGGAGGACAGCGCGGGGGCCGGACGCAGGGTGAACTCGACGGTGTAGGTGTAGTCGGTGCCGTCGGCGCACAGGTCGATCTGCTGGTAATCGCCCTCCTTGACCGGGACGATGTCGAGCTCGTTGAGGACGTTGCCCTCGTTGGAGCCGATCAGCTCGTTGGTGGCCTGCGCGAGCACGGCCTCCTTGCCCAGAGCGGAGTCGATCACGGGACGCGGAGCCTTACCGGCACGGAAGCCCGGGAAGCGGTACTTCTTGGCGGCCTCCTTGTAGGCCTTCTTGATTACCGCGTCGACGTCGGCAGCAGGAATGGTGACCGTAGCGGTGAGCTTGGCGTCCTTCACCTCAGAAGTGATGTTCAACGTTCCTCCTCTAGAACATGCCCGGCTTATACGTGGGCGCCGGGGCCCCTTTGGTACCTTGTACTCGTGTGAGTGGTGCGGGCGAAAGGACTCGAACCTTCACGGGAAAGCCCACTGGAACCTAAATCCAGCGCGTCTACCAATTCCGCCACACCCGCAGCTGGTCACACAGGCGAACATGATAACAAAAAGGGGCGCACGCCGCAGCGCACACCCCTTCCCTATCCAGTTTCCATACACGCGGGCTCGCGCCACGACGCGCATGCGCACCCGTCGAACTACACGATGCCCTGGGCCATCATGGCGTCGGCGACCTTCTTGAAGCCGGCGATGTTGGCGCCCACCATGTAGTTGCCCTCAAAGCCATACTCGGTCGCGGCGTCGTCGCACGCATGGTAGATGCCGCGCATGATGCCCTCGAGCTTGGCGTCGACCTCCTCGAAGGTCCAGGAGAGGTGCTCGGCGTTCTGGCTCATCTCCAGACCGGAGGTCGCCACGCCGCCCGCGTTCGCCGCCTTGCCCGGCATGAACGCCACGCCGTGCTCGATGAGGTAATTGGTCGCCTCGGTGGTCGTGGGCATGTTGGCGCCCTCGCCCACCACCTTGCAGCCGTTGGCCACGAGTGCCTCGGCGTCCTCGAGCAGCAGCGTGTTCTCGCGGGCACACGGCAGGGCGATATCGCAGGGCAGCTGCCACACGCCGCGGCCGTCCTCGGCGTGCCACGTGGCGCCCGGGCGCGCGTCGACATACATGGCAAGGCTCACGCCGCGATCGTTGCCGGAGCGCTTCTTGTTGTAGATGTCCTCGAGCACCTGGTAATCGATGCCCTCCGGGTCCTCGACCCAGCCCTTGGTGTCGGAAGCGGCGATGACCTTGCCGCCCAGCTGGGAGACCTTCTGGATGGCGTAGATGGCGACGTTGCCGGAGCCGTGCACGACCACGGTCTTGCCCTCGAAGGACTCGCCATGGCACTTGAGGTACTCGTCCACAAAGTACACGAGGCCGTAGCCGGTCGCCTCGGTGCGCGCGAGGGAGCCGCCAAAGGACAGGCCCTTGCCCGTGAGCACACCGGTCCACTCGTTGCGCAGGCGCTTGTACTGGCCGAACATGTAGCCGATCTCGCGACCGCCCACGCCCAGGTCACCGGCGGGAACGTCGGTGTTGGGACCAATGTGGCGATACAGCTCGGTCATGAAAGACTGGCAAAAACGCATGATCTCGTTGTTGGACTTGCCCTTGGGGTCGAAGTCGGATCCGCCCTTGCCGCCACCCATGGGGAGCGTGGTGAGGGAGTTCTTGAAGATCTGCTCAAAACCCAGGAACTTGAGCATGCCCAGGGTCACCGTGGGGTTGAAGCGCAGGCCGCCCTTGTAAGGGCCGATAGCGGAGTTGAACTCGACGCGGTAGCCGCGATTGACCTGGCACTTGCCGGAATCGTCGACCCACGGCACGCGGAACATGATGACGCGCTCGGGCTCGACCAGGCGCTCGAGCAGCGAGGCCTCCTCATAGGCGGGCTCGTTGTCGACTGCGGGCGCGATTGAGGTGAGGACCTCGTCCGCCGCCTGGATGAACTCGGGCTGATCGGCGTAGCGCTCGTGCAGCTCGGCGATGACCCTCTCGGTATAGGTCATGGTATGCCTCCAAAGAAATGAGAACGTTGGTGCGGGCTTATAGTACTACGCTCCAATAAAGCGATTATGGAGAAGCGCCTGAGGTTTCCCGTTCGTTTCGGGAGTGTATCGGCAGGGGCGCTGAACAAGCGGGGCGCATGGGGCACGGTGGGCGGTTCATCTTCACGTCGAGAGCGTTACGCAGGGCTGAAGAGGCGGCGAGCACGGTGCGCGGAAGCCCCGAGCGCAATCGCAATCGCAGGCGACCCGGCCACCTCGAAATGTGCGTAAACCACCTTTTGAAACGGCCACGTTATTTCAAAAGGCGGTTTACGCACAGAAATGGCTTTGGTAATGTGCTTTATCAATGGTTTGAAACGAGCGAGATGTTTTCAAACGGCTGATTTCGCACATCGTCGCGTGGATGCCTTTGGCTCAGGCGCAGACACGGAGTGGCTACAAAGGCGGGATAGCCGTAACCACGGGATAGCTGCAAAGGCGGAATAGCCGCAACCATGGAATGAGGGCCGAACGCAATAGGCCCAAGCGAAGCTGCCGAGGATCTGCAAGTGCGCTCCGCATGCGGCACGTCGACCCAGAAATCGTGGAGCAACCTGTATCCCGTTTCGTATCCCGGGTAACGAAATACGAAAACAGGCCAGAAGCATATATGTTCTGACCTGCGGTTTTTCTGGAGCGGGCGACGGGAGTCGCCGCGTGCTATCGCACGCTCATTCCGCTGCGGCGCTCGCGCTCCTTGCGTGTTTCGCTGGAACATGCTTTCGCATGTCCTCAGCTCCGCACCCGTAACCGGGTTCGGCTCCCGTCGCCTCTTAATAGGAAAAGAGGCCGCTACCTCTCATGGTACCGGCCTCCTATCATATTCTGGAGCGGGCGACGGGAGTCGAACCCGCCTCATCAGCTTGGAAGAGTAGAGACCTTGAGTATTGAATCGTCTACCAGCGAATATGTAGACGCTCTACCTTGGATTATAGTGACGCTTGCGCCATAAATGCATGGGTTGTACTATCCAGCCAAGGGATTATTTCCCATAGATTTCCCATCGCTTTTCCCATGAGAGGTGGAGCTATGAACAGGGAGAAGTTCGAAACTTTCTCACTTGAAAAGTATGAGACTACAACCAAAGCAGGTGTGGTTTCCTACAAGTGGCGGGCCGTTTTCCCATATAAGGAAAACGGCAAGTGGCGCAAGAAGAGCGTCACCCTCAAGACCGTGGGGCGCGACAAGGGGCGCTCAAGGCAGATAGCCAAGGCTGTCGAGTCGGAGGCCGAAGAGATACGCCAGCGACTTAACTCCGAGGCTCTTGAGGCCCCCCAGAGCCACGAGACCGTGGCTGAGTACTTCGCCAAGTACGTTGAGGGCCGTGCCCTCAGTATCGAGCGATCGTCTACCAACGAGCTTCGCCGCATTCTCAAGACCCATATTGCCCCGACCATCGGCAAGATTGAGCTAGACAAGCTCACGCCCGATGATGTGCAAACGTGGGTGACTAGACTCTCCAAAGATTACGCGCCCTCAACCGTTAAGAAGTGTCTCACCAACCTGCGCTCAGCCATGCGTGAGGCGGTTGACCGTGACCGCCTCGTTAAGGACCCAACGCGAGGCGTCAAGAATCCTAAGTTGCCGACCTCGAAGCCCAATGCGCTTGACGAGCGCGGAAGGGCGAAGGTTGCCCGCTTTATTGCTCTGGACGCCTCTAAACCGCTCAATATCGGCTTTGCGCTAGCCCTGTATATAGGTTTGAGGGAAAGCGAGATATGCGGCCTTAAATGGCGTTACGTTGACTTGGACGCTCAAACGCTTGAGATACGAGAGACCTTGGGGCGCGATGGCTCCAAGTGGTATGTCAAGGAACCCAAGACGGGCGGCAGCATCCGATCCCTGTATATCCCTGACGTGGTGGCGGACGCGCTGAGGGCGCGTCTCGCTGAGGTCAACGAAGAACGCATGCAAAGCGGTATGCCGCTCAAGGACCTGTTTGTTGTTGGTGGCCCTGATGGCTCGTACATGCAGCCTCACTACCTTTCGACCCGCTGGCGTATTGCAGCTGACGCGCTTGAGCTAATCGGCACCGAGGGCAACCGCCCTACATTCCACGACCTGCGTCACACGTTCGCCACTGCTGCTATTCGGCATGGCGTGGATGTCAAGACCGTTGCAAGCATGATGGGCCACGCCAACGCGGCGATGACCATGAACACATACGCGAGTGCAGACCCAGACGCCAAGAAGCGTGGCGCTGAGACCGTGGCAAAGGCAATGAGCGACGAGGTTGCAAAGCACGCGAACGACGGGCAGGTATTGGAGCTGGGAAAGACCGGCACCGAAGAATAGGAGGCAACATGCTGAACATCACCGTTGACTATGACGAGACTATCGAGAAGGTCAAAGACGCAAGGGCCTTGTTGCAGCTCATGGCTGTTGCAGACCAAAACGGACTCTCGGAAGATGCAGTATGGCGGGCTGCGCTTGTTGCCGAGAGGATGCTGTGCGAAGTCGAGGCCTCGTTCGACTCCGCGTATAACGACGCGCGCAAGGAAATGGGCGCTGAGGTAGCCTAGGAGGAAACCATGGAAAACGAATTCGACTACGACATCGTTAACGACAAGCTGAACGCCGCAAGGTCAATCGCCATAGTGCTTGCGGATGCCGAGGACAGTTCCCACGGCGGTCTGCCCGAGGGCGTGGCAAGCAACACGCTGGACGTTATAGCGAGCTTGATAGAAGACGCCCAGAGGGCCATTGACGAGGCTTTCAGGACTTTACCGAAGCCCGCCAAGGTAGCCTAGACGCAAGAAGGGGCCGCGCTTTCGGGCGCGGCCTTTTCTTTGTTTGCAATTGTGGAGATTGGCGAAATGAAACTCAAACCTGTTTCATTGGCTATGGAAAACCGTTTGTGGAGATTGGCGAAATGGTAGTCAGTGGCTTGCCACTAGCTCGGGCAATACTAAATCTCAGTTCTGCATAAATGCACCGCGTCGGCATGGTCGATTCGGCGCGATGGCGCTGGCCGTCAGAGCAACATGCCTGTTTACCTGCTGTCTCCATATTTCGACAATCGGGTCTCATTCTGCGGGTGAGGTCACTTCGAACATGCGCAATACGTCGAGGCGGACGAAAGAGAGCCGCTTCGGAGTTGCGCCACAGGACTGGCGCGGAAGGGAGACGGGAATGAACAGCAACCCTGTCACCAAGAACAATCTTCCGCTTCTTCTCACCGCGAAGGAGGCGGCGGACGTTCTTCTTTGCTCCGACCGTACCATCACCCGCATGTGCGAGGACGGCACCCTTAAGGGGTGCCGCGCTGGCAATCGCTGGCGTGTCAACCGCGACGCCCTCTTTGAGTACGCGGGCCTGACCACTCAGGCCGCTGGGGAGGTGGAGTAGATGGCTCGAAAGCTCTACGTGCCGCCGTTCGAGGTGGACGCAATCCCCGACGTCTGCACGCTCTCGCTAGCCGACGCCATGAGCAGGCTGCTCGATATGAGGGCGCGTCTCAACGAGATCGACGCTACCAAGCGCCCGCGCGCCATGAAGACGATTGACGCCTACATGGAGCGAATCAACATCGAACTCCTAAAGCGCGAGGTCGGGGGTGGTATCCGTGGCTAACCTCTACGAGCGCAATTGGCGCGACCCCGAGGAAACCGTCGTCTATCTGCCCTGCATCGAGGCCGAGGACCTGCCGCACGTCAGGCGCGGCGAGCTTGAGCACACGTTGGCGATGCTCAAGGCCCAGCGGGACGGCCTGCCTCTCGCTTTCATGCCCGAGGGCGTGGCCTGCGACTACCGCCACGCCTGCTCCATCATCGGCGCTATCGAGCATGAGCTGAACGCCCGTTCAGAGGCGGTGTAGCGTGGCGCGAGAGGGCGGGGCCTATCGCCCCGCCTCCCTCTCGGGCACCTATTCGAGAGTGCCGCACGAAGTGATCGCGGAGGCCCACAGGCTGGGGATGCCGAATGTCTGGGCCGTCCTGCTGATGCTCCTATCCTACACGGGCGAGGACTCGGGCGGGGTCTGGGCGAGTTGCCCGCGCTCCACGGTGTGCGACGTTCTGGGGCTGACCCAGAATCAGGTCCACGATGCGGTGAAGGCGCTCCGTCGCAAGGGCTTGATAGAAACGCTCAGGCGCGGCGGCAATGGCCGCGCATCGGTCTACCGTCTCGGAGTTGGTGGGGGTCCAGAGCCCACACCAACTGGCACCGCGCCCGAAACCTCGGGAGTTGATGGGGGTCTAGAAGCCACCCCAACTAATCCGCACGTTGCAGCCGAAAGTTGGTGGGAGTCCAGAACCCACACCAAAAGTGGAGTTGGTGGGGGTCCAGAATCCACCCCTCAAAGAACTTCTAAAGAAGTTCTTATAGAGGCTTCTTCGGATGGTCCCAGTCCGCGCGGCCATGAGGGCCGAGCTCCCGTGGACTACCCGCCGCTGCCCGTCGTGCTCCCGAGCGAGGCGGCGATGGAGGCTGTTAGGAGCGGCGTATGGTAGACAGGGTTTGGGACGGGTACCGAGACTCGTTCGGCGGACTCGGGGACTATTTCCGATCCCACTACCTCACAGCCGTCCCGCCGATGCCGTCCAACATCGCCCCGCTTGATGCCCTGCTGTGCGGGGGTTTCCGCCCGGGTCTTCACGTGGTGGGCGGCGAGCCTGCGGCGGGCAAGTCCGCCTTCGGGCTGTTCCTGTCGATGATGGCGGCGCTCTCTGGCGGGCGGGTGCTTTACGTCTCGCTTGAGATGAGCAGGGGCCAGTGCATCGAGAGGTGCGCGTCGTTCGCCTCACTATCGACGGGTCAGCCATTCAGATGGGGAGACGTGTGGAGGCTGGCGCTCGGCGCGCGGGAGCGGGCCGAGGCTGGCGAGCGCATCGAGCAGTGCGTCAGCCATGACCCCGTGGCGCTTGCCCTCAAGGCCCTCGAAGAACGGTTCTCGGGCCTTGCCATAGCGGACGGCTCAACCATCGCGGACATGTCCGACATAGAGCGCATAGCCGAGGATGGCAGGAAGTCGGGTCTGGGTCTGCTGGTAGTCGATTACCTCCAATACGTGAGCGTGGACGGCATAGCGGACGAGTACACGCGGGTTTCGGAGGCCTCGAAGCGCCTCAATATGCTCGGGGTTCGCCTGGGCCTCCCAGTGATCGCTCTTGCGAGTTGCAGCAGGGCGGGCAACGCCAAGGGAAAACCCCCAGACATGCACTCGTTCAAGGGGTCGGGAGACATCGAGTATCACGCCCTGAGCGCTTCGGTAATCGAGCGCTCCCCAGATGACCCCGATGCAAGGCGGCTCCACGTGGTCAAGAACCGCTTCGGTGGGGTCACGGACCCAGACTCTCCGATACGGCTCCTTTTCGACGGCGCTCACAACTCATTCTCTCTAGAGCAGTAGGGCGGGGCTTTAAGGCCCCGCCCCTCCTTTGCCGCCGTGGGGCGCTGTAATCGTTTCTGCGGCCCTTTGGACGACCGCCCGCTATCGGTACTGGGCGAGCTTCTTAGCGGCTTCGTAATCGGCTTTCGCCCTCTGTTCCGCCGCCCTCTCGCGCATGGCGTCGGCTTTGCGTCTCTCCCAGCATACCTGGCACATGCCCTGTTTCGCCGCTGCCGTGCCCTCCCTGACGATGTGCTCCCCGCACATGGGGCACGTCTCACCGTGCCTGATTCTCAGAGAGACCCCCAGCCTGTGGGCCTGCTGCTGGACGGCTCCCGTTGTGCGGCCAAGCACGTGGGCTATGAGGTCGGACCCGTCCGCGCGGTGGCGCTGGAGGTACCGCACCTCGTCGCTGGTCCAGCTGCACCCGCTCTTACCTGCTGCTGTAAAATCCTGCTTACGCCGTTTTTCAACTGCCACGCAACCCCCATCACGCTTAATACCCTACCTATATGGTAGGGAGTTATAGGGGCATGAAGGCAGTGAATCTGAATCCGCGCGGGCGTACCGTAACGCTCAGTCAAATAATTTCGTGCGCGTAAATAAAACAGGGGAGGCCGCTGGGTACGGGTCGCGCAGTTTCGTGATTTCACCCCCTCTGGGGTATCACTTGGGTTCTCTAAGGCTGCTGACTTAGGTTTATCGTTGCGGCAGTCATATATGCCAAAGCAAAACGCGACCAGTCCGAAGACTAGCCGCGTCAACAAACAGCTGGGCGGTTCAGAGTCGAAATAGAGCCGCCCGGCTCCACGGGAGATTCTACCACGGGAAGGATGGACTGCCATGAGCCTTCGCTTTCCGAGCGTGGTCTATGGCGTCTAGCGATGGACGCAATGAGGCGGAGGCCTGCGAAATGGAAGTGGCCCACCGAAAACGGCAGGCCACTTCTCACCCTGTAAAGGTTTTTGGAGTCAGCTAGACCGTAGGAAAGTCGCTGCCCCACGTTCCTAATGGCAGCACCGAATACTTGCGATAGATCGGGATTGCCCGTACCGAGTCGGTATCGTGGGTAATATTTCCCATAGATTTCCCATCAGCATTTCCCATCAGGTGGAAAAATAAAAGCAGGTCAGAGTTTTAACCACTCTGACCTGCGTCTTTTTCTGGAGCGGGCGACGGGAGTCGAACCCGCCTCATCAGCTTGGAAGGCTGAGGTTCTACCGATGAACTACGCCCGCGTTATGTGGTCGGGACGACAGGATTCGAACCTGCGACATCCTGCTCCCAAAGCAGGCGCGCTACCAGACTGCGCCACGTCCCGAAGGCTCGGGCAGCCGGGTTCGAATGCCCGTGCATCCCAAGGCGCTAGCGATTATAGAGGAATCGCTCTTTTGTAGCAAATGACCAGCTCGGGACTGCGATTTGAAAAGTGCCCGATACGCGCGCCGCCCGCAGCCCCGAGCTCCCCGCCGATTGTCATCTGCTCGCAGGCATGGCAATCAATCGAATTCATCCTGCCCATTTGGCTTGAACTCACCTGCCTGTGCTCACAGGCATCCTACCTACTTCATTAATCACACGATATGCCATTATCAATACTCGATCAGCTTATCAGACTTCTTCAATCGTCGGCATTCGTTCCTCGCGCTTGATTTTGCTGTGGGACGATAGGGCGATGTGCGTTTCGGTGTAATTAATAGACCATTCATCTTGCGTAGCTGATAAACTCATGACTTGCGACACAAGTTCATAGCTCTTCCCTGTTTAGGAAGCCTCCTTTGGCAAAAGGCGGTTTCCTCTTCGCTTACATTCCTAGACAGGGATAGTAGCTTGTGTCGCAGCAATGAGGGGCGCTTTTTTGCAGGTGCGCCTCTCTTCTGTGGGGGCGCACCTTTTTGTTTGGTGCGCATGTTCCGAAAGGAAAGCTGCGACATGTGCGAGAAGAACAACGTGGGTGAAGATAAAGACGACGCCAAATCGGCATCAAATCAAACCGAGGCGAATACATCTGCCATAGACGAAGCCTCGTCGAACACGAATCTTGCGCCCCAGCCCTCAGGAGCCGAGGAAAAGCGCGATGCGGAGGACACGCATGGTGCAGAGGCTCTTCCGAGCGAGAGCATGCATCCTTCTCCAAATTATGGAAATGACGACTCGGATGCTGAGGGGGCGGAGGCTGTTCAAACGTCAGTGTCAGCAGATTTCGGCGTACCCCAAACCAATTCCGCCGGCAAAGCAGCAGGAAGCGCCTTCTACAAAAAGCTGCTTCGGCATAAATTCGCCATCGCAATTGCCGCCGTCGTGGTTGTTGCGGCGATTGTTCTTGCGACTCTCTCCGGAGGTGAGAAGGCCAGCAGAAACGAATACATCGACGCACTCAACTCCACCTACACCGACATCATCGCTGCGGCGAGCAAGGCGGAGGACATCAGTCTCAAAACGGTGAATATCTGGAACTCGGCGATCTTCTCGGATGGGAAGTACGAGTGGGACGAGGACATTCAGGAGTACTACTCAAACGACTTCAACGACGCCCTTTCAAAGTACTACTCGGATGCGACCACCCAGCTTTCAATCGATTCGATGAACGACTCGTTGAGCTCTGCGGAACGTGGCATGAAATCCCTGAGTAATCCACCCGAGGGTTGTGAGGCGGTATATAACGAGATGTTGGATGTGTACACCGCGACATCTAGATTTGCGAAGCTCGCCGAAGGCCCCAGCGGCTCATATAGGTCGTATGCCGACAGCTTCAAGGAAACGCAGGATGAGGTCGTGGATTGCTTTGAGCGCATTACGGCGACAATGCCCGAAAAAGAAGAATAACGCTTTGGAATCGTTCACTAAAACCAAAGCACGCGTTAGTGGTAACAAGATAAGGGAGGCTGAATGATTTGCGGCGCTTGTGGAAGTAGCGACTTCACTTGGAAGGGCTCGAAGCGAATCTGTTCTTATTGCCGAACGTCCTTCACAACAAAAAGCATTGACGGCAAGCCCGTCCGAGATGCGGAAATTGGCGTTGTTGATGATGTAAGCCGATTGCTGCAAAAGTGTCGCGACGACCCGCGCAACGCGATTAAGTATGCCAACCTCATTCTCGATGTGGATCCGACAAACAAAGAGGCGCTTTCTTATCTCTAGATTGGATAGAAATGAAAATATACGACTTGGCTATGAAGTTTCATATTTCACCGCAAGAGCTGTGGTTGTTTGTTCGTGATTCGAAATTCTCGTACAGAAGAAACATGCCTTTTGTAATGAGCGAGGTAAGCGATACCGATGAGCTCGCCATCATAGAGGCGTTTCTAAATAAGAAGAAGGCAACGGTCGCTCAAAAGAAAGAAGATGCTGAAGAGCTTAGGGCTCGACGTGCGGCCACCGCAAGGATGCTAATTACGTCAGGCTTTAACTTTGATGGCTATCACGTAACGAAATATTCCGGTTATATTTCCGGCGACGACGTCGTTCAAATTGAGCGCGGCACGGACAGCATCTTTACCAGCGCAAAGGATGTTGGTGAGTCATTGAGTAGCGCCCTCGTCTCGCTTCGCCGTAACGCGCTCACGGAATTGAAGGACGCCGCCTACGACCTTGGTTGCAACGCGGTGATCGGCGTCGATTTCGATTACATCACCCTCGACCAGGAGACCGCGAACTTCGGCGGCGGAACCACGTACCTCCCGTATGTCTTCTGCGTCACGGCGAACGGCAACGCCGTGGTAATCGAGAAAGACGAGTAGGTGCGTTATGGGATTTATCAAAGCGTTCTCCGGTGCCCTTCGCGGTTCGTTCGCGGATCAGTGGAAGGACTTCATCTCCGTTCCGTCTGGGTTGACGGCTACGACCGCGTTCTGCGGAGGCTGGAAGTGCAACACAGACTCCTTCCGAACCTCGAACTACAATGGCGTGGCAGGGGTCATTACCAACGGCTCGACCATCGTCATTCCGGAAGGTTTTGCCCTCATTACGCTTGAAAACGGCGCTATTACCGGTTATGTAGACGAACCGGGCGGCTACACGTGGAATTCCTCCAGCGAGCAGTCCGAGTCTATTTTTGCAGGCGGAACCTTCATGGAGTCCGTCATCAGAGCGTCCTTTGAGAGGTTCAAGTTCGGCGGGGAGCCGGGCGCGATTCAGATGCCCCTTTTCGTCAACCTGAAGGAGATTCCGGATTTCAAATTCGGAACCCAAAGTCGGATTTACTGGGATGACGCGTACCTCGGGACGCAGGCGGGCGCTACGGCAAGGGGTGTCTGCACGCTGAGGATCATCGACCCCATCATGTTCTTGAAGGAGTTCGTCCCAGCTGATTACTACGCCCTCAAGCTCACCTCATTCGACTTGATGGATTATGAGAACAAGGCCTCCGAACAGCTGTTCAGCGAGCTCGTTGCCTCGCTCGCCCCCGCGTTCTCCTCATATGCGAATAGAAACGGGCGCGCCAGTAGGATTCTCGATTTGCAGAGAGACAGCCGGGAGTTCGCCGCCAGCCTCCGCGAGGTCGTTGAGCGGAACTACCATTGGAGGCAGCAGCGCGGAATAGAGATCGTGAGGGTCGCACTCGCTTCGGTAGACTACGACGAGCAGACGAAGAAGCTGCTCGAAAAGGTGCAGCAGGCCGATGCCCTCATGGGCGCTAGGGGAAATGCCAACTTTCAGGCATCCTTTGCCGAGGGATTGCAGGCGGCTGGAGTTAATCAGGACGCTGGCGCTCTCGGCATGGCGTTCATGGGGATGGGGGCGCAGGGCGTTGCCGGTTCATATGCGTCCTTCCAGCAGCCCGTGCCGAGCGCTCAACCCCCTCAAGAAGACCCATATGAGAAGCTTAAAAAGCTAAAGGGGCTGCTTGACTCCGGAGTCATTACGCAAGCCGATTTTGACGCGGCAAAAGCGAAGCTGCTGGGAATCTAGCTACTTTCATGCACTGATGCGTTGATGAGCCCCATGCGGGTCAGCGACCAGGGCAAAAGGGCCGTCGGGGTCTTAACTGCCCCGACGGCCTTCTCGTTCGCCATTCAATCGGATTATCCAGTGGCTCGCATGGCGATCCCCTCTCGCATGGTGGTGGCCGTAGGGGATTCTAGAGACCGCTCCCGGCCTCCTTCTCGCGCCTCTTCCGCACGATGCACTTCCCTGCTCCCCCGATCTCGATGAATCAATGAACCAGAACGTGCCTCCTGTCTTCGCTGAGCATCATCTGAGTGTCGAAATCCATGCCGAGCAGGTCTTCCGGCCCGTAGTCGAGGCGCTCGCAAAGCATGCAAAGCTCCGGGTCTTTAACGCAACCCTCGTCCAAGTCCGTCTGAGCCTGCCGCAGCCCGCTAAGCCTCTCTGCCTCCGCGTCCTCGTCGGCCTTCCGGAACAGGTACTTGATGCTGCGCTCGTTGATTCTGGCTCCGACGGCCAGGTAGTCCTCCCTCGCGACTCCGCCCTTCGACCTCGCGAGATAGGTTGTTTTTTGCTCGCAGGCATAGCAATCAATCGAATTCATCCTGCCCATTTGGCTTGAACTCACCTGCCTGTGCTCACAGGCATCCTACCTGCTCACCAGCAAGATCTTGCTCGCGTCGAAATGCAGTCGGAGCGTCTCGCCCTCATGCGGAAGCTCGTCTCGCGAAACGTCGACCATATCGACCTTCCACTGAATCCTGCTGCGCGCATCCCCCAAGGGCGGATCGAGTAGGACCAGGCGCTCGAACCTCGAGTCGCTCACCCGCGCAACGCGCACATCGAAGCTGTTGCGGCCGCGCTCACCAACACGGCGCTCGCGGTCGCGATGGATGTGCCGAGCGCGCACGCCCACATAGGCGACGTCGCTCGGGACCTCCCTGCCCACGTCAAACGTCATGCCCCAGTCCAGCGCCTCGACCTCGGTGGCAGAGACCCTGCGCGCCCGAGAGGTGTTCTTGCAGCCCGTCAGCCGCATGCCCGCAAGGGTCTGCGGACGCGCCAAGAGCTCATACGCCGTCCCGCTCTCCTCGATGCGACCGTTGTGCATCACGCAAATGCGATCGCACAGCCGGCACGCCTCGTCGATGTCGTGGCTCACATACAAGACGTTGCGGTCGATGACCGAGAACACGTCGAGCAGGGTCTGCTCCAAAGCGCTTTTGAGATAGGAATCCAGCGCCGAGAAGGGCTCATCGAACATGAGGATTTGGGGGCCCGCCGCCAGCATGCGAGCGAGCGCCACGCGCTGCTGCTGACCGCCCGACATCTGCGCCGGGTAGCGCTCCGCAAGCTCGGACACGCCGAAGATCTGCAAAAAGGAGCGGGCGCGGCGGCGCGCGTCATGCGCCGGGCCGCGCATACCCCAGCCACTCTGGGCATCGCGCATGCCGGCGCACACGTTCTCCTCGGCCGTCATATGCGGGAACAGCTGGTAATTCTGGAAGAGCAGGGCGCAGGCGCGCCCCTGCGGGGAGAGGTTCACGCCCGCGCACGAGTCGAAAAACGTGATGCCGTCCACCACGATGCGTCCCTCATCGGGGGTCTCCACGCCCGCGATGCAGCGCAGCGTGAGGCTCTTGCCGCACCCTGAGGCGCCCAGCAGCGCCACGCGCTCGGAACCCGCCTGGAGCTGTACGTCCAGTTCGAAATCGTCGTAGCGCTTGCGAATATCAACGTCGAGTGACACGGCCCGCTCACCCCTTCCGCACTTGCCGGTCGCTGCTCGCGAGCAGCGCGCGCAGCTTGTCCTGGTCGATGCGAATCGCATCGCCCCCCGCCGCATCGATCTCGTCGCGGGACCCGGAGGCCCCGCGCCCCTTGCGCGCAGCGCCACGGCGGAGCAGGCCGCCGCGCGCATGCGCCACGGAACCGGTGCCCGACGCGGACCCCCTGCGGTACCGTTGCTGGCGCGCGGTGTAGACGTTGATGCCCACAACCACCGCAAGGCTGAACAAGATCACCACGACAACCCAAAAGAGCGCCACGTCCGTGTTGCCGCCCATCCACTCAAAGTAAATGGCTATGGGGATGGTCTGCGTCACGCCCGCGTAATTGCCCGCGAAGAACAGGGTGCATCCGAACTCGCCCATGGCGCGGGCGAACGCGAGCACCGCGCCGGCCGCAATGGAGGGCCAGGCGAGCGGCAGCATGATGAACAGGAAGATCCGCCACTCGGACCACCTCAGCGTGCGGGCGGCGTCGAGCATGCGCGCATCGAGCGCCTCAAAGGCGCCGAGCGCCGTGCGGTACACGAGCGGAAAGCTCACCACAACGGCGGCGATCACCGCCGCGGGCCACGAGAACACAATCTCGATGCCATAGGCGATGAGCCAACGACCCACCGCGCTCGATTGGCCAAAGAGCATGAGCAGCAAAAAGCCGCACACCGTGGGAGGCAGCACCATGGGAATGGTAAACACGGAATCGAGCAGGCCCTTCAGGCGGCTCGTGGTGCCCATCACGCGCCACGCGGCGAGCAATCCCAGCACACCGGAGAAGGCGAGCGCGCACAATCCTGTCTTAAGGGAAACCCACAAAGGCCGGTAGTCGACACCGGAGAAAAACGCTCCCAGGCGGTCGAGCACGGAGGGCGCGGGCGGGTTCGCGACCTGCGCGGCGTCGACGATGCGCCCGCTGTCGACCCACTGCACGCCGGCGCTCAGGTCGAGACCAGACGCCTCCACCGCCTCCCGCGTCAGCTCGCCCTCGGGCACCGAGGCGGGCGTGACGGTCACGTACCGATTGCCCTGATCGTCTTGATCGTTGAAACGATACCGGTACGTGCCGTCGTCGAAGGTGTCTCCCGTCCAAAAGAGGGGGACCGGCGCCGCCTGCTCGAGCGACGGCATGCCAGCACTCGCCCGCTCGTCCAACGCCAAGACAAGCGACCACAGCGCCATCTGGCCGTCCACGTTGCCGGCGAACTGCGCCTCGTCCATTCCCGCAGCGCGGGCATCCACATGCACGAGCGTGCGGTTCGACGTTGCCACCACCACGAGGCTCGCATCGCGCTGGATGGGCACGCGATAGCCCAGCGGCATGCCCTGCCCGGCGCGTTGGGTTCCCTTGGCCACGCGCTCGAACGCGCCCACGCCAAAGGAGACCCCCTCGATGCGCGCGGCGTCACCCGAGACGATCTCGACGTCAGCGGGCGTATATCGCCAACCCTCATACGTAGACCCGAGTGACGTCGAGCCGCCCACCGGGACGGTCGCCTCGTCAGCGGAGGAGGATGTCGCTGGAGCATCCGAGAGCCCCGATGAAGGGACACTCGCCGCATCCGGCGAACTCGTCGTACTCACCCCGCTTGCCGCACCCGACGCATTCGTCGCATCCGTCCCGTTCGCCCATGCGAGAGCCGGCGCGCACGCGAGGCACACCGCGACCCAGCAGGCGACCAGCAACCGTCGCGCCATGGCCTAGCCCATCAGTTCAAAGCCGTAGCGGGCCCAGATCTTCTGCGCCTCGGGATCGTCCATGCAAAACGCGAGGAACTCCTCCGCGGCCTCCTTCTCCTGGGAAGACGCGGAAACCGCGCCCGGGTACACGATGGGCTTATGCGAGCTCTCCGGACATACGAGCACCTGCTCGATGCCGTCGTAGCGGAAGATGTCCGAACTGTATACAAAGCCGATGGCCGCGTCCCCCGTGCGCACGTACGCCGCAGCGGTGCCCACCTTGTCAGCCAGCGCCACGCGATCGGCGAGCACGGGCGCGTATTCGCCATCGTCACCGGCGGCGCCCGTGTAAAGCCCCACGGAATTCAGCGCCTGGTTGGCGTACTTGCCCGCGGGCACGGTGACGGCGTCGCCAATGGCGATCTTGCCGTCAACGTTCGCCACGTCCTCCAAGGAGCCCACCTGGATGTTCGATCCCTCCGCGCGTACGATCACCAGGTCGTTGGCGAACATGTCCAACCTCGTCGACGCGTCGACGAGCTCGGCCTGGGCGGCGGTGTCCATCGTGCCGGTCGAGGCGGTGATGAGCACATCCGCCGGAGCGCCCGCGCGCATCTGCTCGATGAGGTCGCCCGATGCCTTGAACTGCGTGTCCGCAAACGTGACACCGGTCTGCTCGGTATAGAGCGCCTGGACCTCCGGCAGCGCCTTCTCAAGCGAGTTGGCGGCGAATATCTGGAGCTCGACCGAACTGCCGGCGGTGGCACCCGAGCCCGGGGTGACCGCGTCCCCGCCGCCCCCGCAGCCAGCGAGGGCCCCCGCCATGAGCGCCGATACGCCCATGGCGATAACCGAGCGGCGCGTCACCGCACACGCAGGTGTCGAGGCGGTCGCGGACGCGCCGCGCTGAGTCGTCTTCATGTGGGCTCCCCCCGTTCATATGGAGACGGATGCGCCTTCCGGCACGCCCGTCCGAGTCGCCTCTATTATATTTGCAGGAGAATAATACTCACACGAGAATAATATGGCTCCCCACGCCACGGAGCGTCAATGCCCTCCCCCACGTGACATCTGCATGGCGTGCTCGAGCTGGTCGGCAATGGCGTCCCAGCATTCGCGCGCCGCCTTGGTCGATCCGGGGAAGTTGATCACCAGCGCGAGCTTGCCCATGGGCAGGCCGTCCTCGCCGCGCACCGCGCGCTGCATGCACCGGGCGCGCGAGAGCATGGCGCGCCTCGTCTTGGCGAGCGAATACGCGCGGATCGCCTCGGCGATGCCCGGCACGTCGCGCTCGCACACGGCCGCCGTCGCCTCGGGCGTCACATCGCGCGGCGAAAGGCCGGTGCCCCCGCAGGTGAGCACGATGTCGGCACCCCGCTCGTCGGTGGCGGCGCGGATGGCGAGGGAGATCTCGCGCGTGTCGTCCGGCACGACGACGTGCGAGCAGACCGACCAGCCGGCCCCCTCGATGAGCGAGGTGAGCGCGGCGCCGGCCTCATCCTCGGCAAGGCCGCGCGTGTCCGAACAGGTGACGATGGCAAATGAAATATCCATACCGGGTTCCTCTCATGTTGGTTGGGCAGCCTCGCGACATGCGCATGGGGACAACCGCTCATCGCGTGCCGCCCTGCGCGCCCAAGGAGCCATGCCGGGGACGGTTATCGCGCGGCCTCGCTCATGCGCCCCGCACCGCCGGACGCGCGACGCGCCGCTGCGGCCCGTGCCCTCTTTGGCATGTTACAGGACGGTGCCCTCGGGCAGGTCATAGCGAAGCACGGACACCTCGTCGCCCGCTTGGGCGCCGCCCTCGCCGTCGGGCATCATGAGCAGGCAGTTGCCGCGATGCAGGTCGACGAGCATCGCGGAGTTCTGCGTAGGAGCCTGGGTGACCTCGAGCTCACCCGTCTGCACATCGCGCTCCACGCGGGCGCGATTGTAAAACCGACGCGCCTGGCGCTTTTTGACGTCGTGCGTGACGCGCGCGGTCTGCACGGGGCGGAAGAGCTCGCTATGACCGAGCATCTTGCGAATCGCCGGGCGCACGAACAGCTCGAATCCAATGAACGCGCCGGCGGGATTGCCCGAGAGCCCAAAGAAGGGCGTGCCGTCGAGCATGCCGAACGTGACGGCCTTGCCGGGGCGCATGGAGATGCGGTCGAACAGGACCTCGCCCTCGCGCTGCACGAGGGCCGTCACGTAGTCGTAATCGCCCGCCGAAGCGCCGCCCGAGGTCACCACGACATCGCATTCACGGGCGGCGCGGCGAACGAGCTCGCAGATTCGGTCCTCATCGTCGGGCGCGATGCCGTACAGCGTCGGCTCGGCGCCCGCGTCGCACGCGGACGCCATGAGGGCCGGCGCGTTCACGTCGCGAATCTGGCCGCGCGCGGGCACGACGGAGCCGTCCACGAGCTCTGTGCCCAGCGAGATGATGCCCACGCGCGGCGCCCGATGCACCGCCACCGTGTGCGCCCCGGCGTTCGCGAGCAGGCCGGCGCCGGCGGGCGTAACGACCTCGCCCGCCCGCATGACCACATCGCCGCGACGCGCCTCGAGCCCCGCCTCGCGAATATTCTCGCCCACGCATGCGGGCTTGCGAAACGCCACGTGGGAGCCCTCATTCCCATCCCCGTCGAGCACCTCGACGATCTCGTACTTGACCACGGCGTCGATGCCCTCCGGCACGGGGGCGCCGGTCATGATGCGCACCGTTTGGCCCTCCCCAACCGGGCCCTCGAACACATGGCCCGCGGCCTCGTGCCCAACGACCTCGAGGACCACGGGATGCCCATCGTCGGCCTCCGCAAGATCGCGGGCGTGCACCGCGTACCCGTCCATGGCGCTATTGGCAAACGGGGCGAGGTCGATGTCGGTCGCCACGTCCCGCGCCAGCGGGCGCCCGACCGCGCGCCAGGACACGACCTCCTCGACGGGCGTCTCGGCCACATGGCCCATGATGATATCGAGCGCCTCCTCGACCAAGATCATGTGCGCGTCGGGATTGTTGTTCTGAGCCATGGAGCATCCCCTCTCGATGTGGTCGCCGTTGTCGCCCTTGACTCGAGACGCTCGCCACGCGGTCGACGGCGCGGTCGATGCACGCGACCACATGGAAGCGTGCGAGCCAAAGGACAGTCGGCAGAATACATTCTCATGCGAGAATAGTGTACGCCCCCGTGGCACGCCCACCCTGCAAGAAAATGACGGCGCCCAAGCGAGCCCCATGGGACGCGCGGGCGGGCACGCGACCGGGAGCGTATACTGGTATCTATTTGAATTCACGATCGGATGAGGAGGCCCCATGCCCAAGCAGGTGATCGAATCGGCGCGTAAGGGGCTGCGGCGAGGATCCCGGGAGCTCGCCATCGACGCCCGGCGTGATATGGGCAACGCCCGAGCGAGCCTTCGCGTGTTCGCGCTGAGCGTAGTGATCGCCGCGCTCATGGGCGCCGCAGGGTGGGCTTTCCTCGCGGCGCTGCGCTTGGCGACCGGCGCGCGCGAGGCTCATCTATGGCTGTTCCTGCTGCTGCCGGCGGTCAACATGGCGACCGCATGGCTGTACCGCAACCACGGCCTGCGGGCGCAGCGCGGCAACAACCTCGTGATCGACAGCACCATTACCGGCACGCCCATCCACAAGCGCATGGCGCTTCTCACCTTCGCATGCTCGACCGCCGCCCATCTGGCGGGCGGCTCGGCAGGCCGCGAGGGCGCGGCGGTGCAGATGGGAGGCACCATCGCCAGCAACGTCGCCAGCTTGTTCCACGTCGAGGGCCACGACCGGCGCGACCTCATGATGGCGGGCATCTCGGCGGCATTTGGCGCCGCGTTCGGCACGCCGCTCGCCGGGGCGTTCTTTGGCATGGAGATGTGCTTTATCGGCAAGCTCGACTACAGCGCGGCCCTGTACTGCCTCACCGGGTCCTTTGTGGGCAATGCCGTGAGTCGGGCGCTCGGCAGCCCGTTCGCCTTCGAGCAGATCGCCGCCGTGCCCACCATGAGCCCGTTGACCCTCGCCGTCGTTCTGACGGCGGCGGTGGCATTCGGCCTCACGGCCCGGCTCTTCACCTTCTGCATCCGCACGGTCAAGCGACTCTATGCGCGGTTCTTCACGAATTACCTGGTCTCCGCCGCCGTGGGCGGACTCTTGCTGGCCGTCCTGTTCCTCGGCTGCGGCCTGCATGCATACGGCGGCCTTTCCGAATGGCTCGTGCCCGCCGCGTTTACCGGCAAGACCACCCTGGCAGATCCGCTGGCAAAGTTGGGGATGACCGCACTCACGGTGGGCGCGGGCCTCCAGGGTGGCGAAGTCACGCCGCTCTTTGGCATAGGGGCGTCACTCGGCGGCTGGATAGGCGCAACGACGCTCGGCGACCCGAGCTTTATGGCGGCCCTCGGCATGCTCGGCGTGTTCGGCGCGGCCCTCAACGTGCCGGTCACCACCATCATGCTCGGCATCGACATGTTTGGCGCCAGCGCCAGCGCGTACTTCGTCATCGTCACGTTCGTGAGCTACCTCATTGCGGGCCACCAAGCGGTGTACCCCGCGCAGCGCATCGTGACGCCCAAGCGGCGCAGCCTCAAGGGCGATGCCGAGCTGAGCGTGGAGCGCGCGCTCGAGCAACGGCGCGCCGAAGTCGCCGAGATGGTCGACGCGAACGAGGAGGACTGCTAAATGGCCCAGCCGAACCTTTCCGCCCTGGGGCGGGCGCTCATCATCGTGAACCCGGCGGCGCAAAGCGGGGCCGCCGCAGCGGCGGCTGACCGGTTGCAGCGCTTTTTGACCCTGTACTGCCATCGCGACACGTTCGAGGTCGCTCGCACCGAGCGCCCGCGCCACGCCATCGAGCTCGCGGCCGCGGCGGGCGCGTACGACACCGTGCTCGCGCTGGGCGGCGACGGCGTGGTGCACGAGGTGGCAAACGGGCTCATGCGCATCGAGAAGGGCTCGCGGCCCACGCTCGGCGTGGTGCCCGTGGGATCGGGCAACGACTTTGCGCGCACGCTCGGGCTCACCGACGTCGCCGACGTGCGCGGTACCGATTTTTCCGCGTTGTTCAGCTGCCGCCCCACCCCGATCGACCTCATGCGTATCGATTGGGAGAGCGGCGCGACCGATCCCCGACCCGATGCCGTCGCTGCGGGCACGCCCGTGCGACGCGGCACCACCTACGCCGTCGAGACGTTCTCCATGGGACTGGATGCCGTCATTGGCCTGGGCACGCACGACCTGCGCAAGATCACCGGCCTCACCGGGGCGGCGCTCTACACCGCGAGCGGCATGCGGGCGTTCGGACGCGGCTACCGCTGCTTCGACTCGTTCGTGTCTTTTGACGGAAAGCGGGCCGAGCACCTGCGCACCATCACGTTCGCCGTGCAAAACGGCCCCACGTACGGATCGGGCTTTCGCATCTGCCCCAATGCGGATCCCGCCGACGGGCTGCTCGACGTCTGCTATGCCCAGGGGCCGGCACCGCGCGCGATCGCGCTGCCGGTGTTCCTCTCCGCCAAGAACGGCGGGCACGTGGGCAACAGGCGCATCCGCATGCAGAGGGTCCGGAGCGCCTCCTTCACGTTTGCCGAGGCGGGCTACCCCATCCAGGTGGACGGCGAGCGCCTCGAGGCCACGCGCCTCGTCATCGAGGTGGTGCCCGCGGCCCTCACGGTCCTCAAGCCGATGGGAGCGGGACGCTAACGCACAGGACGGGGCCTAACGCCTCGCGCAAACCCGCGATTGTCCAACTATCCGAAGGCACTAATCCGTCCGGACACAACACGGGATGTGCCCTACCGCATCACCTTGTTGAGCAGCTCATCGTAGGTGGCATCAGTCGCCTGCACGTGACACTCAAAGTCGCTGAACTTGAATTCCATGAGAGAGCCTATCTGGCGTTAGAGCCCGTTGGGTACAATGTTCCTATTGAGACGAAGAGGAAAACGGAGGTCGAAACGTATGTGGAACTACGCCGAGTTTCCCGATGGAACGTGCATTGCATATTCGGATCTCCAAGACGATGGAACCATCAGGATCGCCGTTGAACGCCCCCGGGATGGCGGGTTCGATACGGCACGGTGCCTCATGCCCGCATACCGCTGGGCGAACGTAGACGGCTTTACGGATAACGAGCTTGCCGACCTCAAAGAGTTCCTTCGTGACAACGCCCCTCTCATCTTCGAGCTTTCCGAGGCCCCGTACGATGAGAGGCTGACCGCGTAATGCCGCAGGTTTTCACCTTTGGTCGCTATCTTCTCTACTTTTGGACTGGGGAAGATGCCGAACCCATCCATATACATGTCACGGTCAAGCGTCCGGAGAAGAACGCCACGAAATTCTGGCTGCTCTCCGACGGTGGGTGTCGGCTCGCACATAACGCGAGCGATATTCCACCCAAGGATCTGAACAAGCTTGCCAAGGCCATCACGCTGAACCATCAGCGCATCTGCAATGCATGGTCCGAGACGTTTGGTCCCGAGAACCTTCACTTCATCGATTAGATTCGGCATGCTTCCCGCATCGCCCCGGTCTTGGCGGCGGGACTTAGCGTCTTTGAAGACCTCCTCAAAGTTGGCAAGGGCGTCGCCCCCCACGAAGGAGGCGTCGCCCTCACTCCTCCGCTCCGGGGCGCCTCCTGCACGCCTTCACCTGAGCGCGATGACGCTTGTTCGCCAAACGACGCGCCTTGGCGGCCTTACTCGGCTTGGTCGGCTTTCGCTGCTTGGGCGGCCTCGCCCGACGCTCCAGCTCCGCCTTCAACTTGCGCAGGCAACTTGCGCGATTCTGGAACTGACTGCGGCTCTCGCGCGCGGTCACCACGATGCCGCTCGGCACATGACGCATGCGAACCGCCGAATCGGTCGTGTTCACGCCCTGGCCACCAGGGCCCGACGCGCGAAACACCTGCACTTCGCATTCGCGCGCAAGTTCCTCGGCCGTCAGAGATGCCCACACCGCGTAGTCGCGATATCCCATATTGGAAACGTCCACGTTACTCACCGTACCGCGCCAGAATCGTCCCACGGCGCTCCTGCAAAAACTCCCGCATAAACGGAATGGAGAACGTAACGTATCCGGGCGCCGTCTGCTCGATCACCTGGCGAGCTATGAGCTGGCGCCGATACGGGCTCAAATAGCCCGTCGTCTTACCCAAGCGCTCGGCAATTGCAGACATGGCAACCACATCGCGCTCCTCGCTCATCGCCAAGCTTTTTGAAACGTACCCCGTTTGGCATCCGCATAAGATGCATAAAATCCATAAGACGCATAAGGACGTGCGCCCCGCGCACGTATGCACGGAGCGCACATTCACTCAACGAGGACGGGGCCTTCGAGAGGGCTCTTTGGACGCGCGTCCTCCATCTCGATCGAAAGACGTCTTGGCACATCCGGTCTGAAACGACATGTTTCGAGACAGAGAAAACCACCCTGCTAAACGGCCCCAGTCAAACGATCCAAGTTAAACGATCGAAGTCAAACGATCCCAGCCTTACATAGGCGACCGTGTACGCACATCTGTTTACGCGAACGCGATCTCGCCCGTCTCGTCGTCCATCGCGGCGATGCGCGCGAGGCTCTCCACGCGGAAACCCTGCTCGCGCAAACGATCGCCGCCGCCCTGATGCACCTTCTCGATGGCGACGCCGATGCCCGCGACCTCGGCCCCGGCCTGACGACACAGCTCAATCAGGCCTTCGAGCGCGCAGCCGTTCGCAAGGAAGTCATCGATGATGAGCACGCGGTCGCCCTTGTTCAAAAAGCGCGCGCCCACGATGACCGGGTATTCCTTCTGCTTGGTGTAGGAATAGATGGTGGTTGCGTACTGCTCGCCGTCCAAGTTGATGGACTGCGCCTTTTTGGCAAACACAACCGGCACGCTGGCAAAATGACGCGCCGCCACGCACGCGATCCCAATGCCGCTCGCCTCGATGGTCAAGATCTTGGTGATCGCCTCGCCCGAGAACAGGCGCGCCCACTCGGCACCCATATGGTCGAACAGCTCGACGTCGCACTGGTGATTCAAAAACGCATCGACCTTGAGCACGTTCCCCGCTTTGACCACGCCGTCACGCGCAATGCGCTCCTCAAGCTCCCTCATGCATATCCTCCCGTAATCCGCAGATTTGGCAGCAGAATACCACGAGGGCCGGCCCTACAGGCCCTGACGCTCCAGCCAAGCGAGGACGTCGCAATGGACCTCACCCCTGACGGGCTCGTTCAAAATCTCATGACGCATGCCCGGATACAGCTTTTCGCTCACGCGCTCAACACCGGCCTTGCGGTACATCTCCGCCGCGCGGTGCACGCCGGCCCCGCACTCGCCGACCGGGTCCTGATCGCCCGCGATGAAGAGCAGCGGCAAGGCATGCGGCACCTTGCGAGCCAAACGCAGGTCGGTCGCGTCGGACACAAGACTCGCAAGCGTATGATAGGCGCCGACCGTGAAGGGCTGGCCGCACAAGGGATCGCGCTGATACTCGGCAACGACCTCCGGATCGGTTGCCAACCAGTCGACATCGGTCTTGGCGTCCTTGATGGCCTTGGCGTATGAGCCCGCGCCCAAACCGTCCACCAGTTCACTCACGTAACGCTCGCCGTGCCGTTTTGCAAGGGCGCTCGTGAGGGCCTTGCCCGCGCTCGACAACGCGCGCGCCTGATGCCCCGTTCCGCACAGGATGGCCGCGCGGACGCCGAATGCATGGCGCGTGAGGAACACGCGCGTGATAAAACTGCCCATGGAGTGACCGAAAATGACATAGGGTATGCCGCTCACGCGCATGTCGCATTGGGTGGACAGGCGCTCGAGGGCGATCTCGCGCAACGCCTGCACGTCGGCGACGAGCACGTCCTCCCCCGCCTCAAGCGGCATGTGTCCCAGGTCGGAGGCGCTAGCGGCGGTCTTACCGTGACCGATATGGTCGTTGGCGCACACGGCGAAGCCCTGCTCGCATAAAAATGCGGCAAATTCGGCGTAGCGCTCGACGTGCTCGGACATCCCATGGACGATCTGCACCAACCCACGCGGCGCCTCACCGCCGGAGGCAACCTCGTCGGGCTCCCACATGAGGGCGTGGACCGTGGAGGCGGCGTCGCGGCTTTCGTAGGTGAGGGTGGTCGTCTTCATGGTCCTGGCTCCCGGTGCTTCGGTTGGGAATAAGGCGCGCCCGTTTGCACGCAACACCCACCTTGTACCCCGACGGCACCGCCCGCTAACACTGCCGCCCTCCCCCGTTGATCTGGGAGAGGGCGGCAAGCAGGACGGCACATGGCGCGGTGCGCATGCGACATGGAGGCGGCGCGCGCCTACACTGTGAGGCGGAACTCGCTCATGGGAATCGTCCGGGCCTCGCGCGCCTCCGGGTCGGCGATGCGATCGGCCGCATAGCCCACCGTCAACATGTGCACCGGGTACAGATCCGACGGCAAGCCGAGCTCGTCGATGGCGACGCGCGGGTCAAAATGACATACCCAGCAGGTGGAAAGGCCCAGGTCCTCCGCCTGCATCATCATCTGGTCGACCACGATACTCGAGTCGATATCGCCCGAGTTCATCTGGTCGTACGAGCGCAGCCACGCAGCGCCCATCTTCTCGCACACCACCAGCACGAGCGGCGCGCCGAACACGCTGCCCTTCTTGGCATAATGATGAGCCGCCGTCGCGGCCTTCTCGCGCAGGCGCGGCGTGTCGCACACCAACACACGCGTTGGGTGCTTGTTGCACGCGGACGGGGCGATGCGGCCCGCCTCGAGAATGGCGGCGAGCTTTTCGGCCTCGACCGGACGGTCCTCATAAGCTCGGCAGGAATACCGTGCGCGAGCAAGCTCTGCATACGACATGAATAAGCCTCCTTGATCACATGGCGCAGCCATCGGCGCGCCGCAAGTGCGTGGAACCGCGACGACCGCGCAGGCGCGTTACAGGTACTTGCGCCAGTCGTCCTCATCCTCATCGTCTTGCGCAGCGGCAGCGGCCTCGCGCTCAGCCGCAGCGGCCCGCTCGGCGGCGATCTGCGCAAAGCTCACGGGATTCTTGTCGGGAAACGCGGCGAAGGCGTGCTCGAACTGAGCGAGGTTGTCGTTGAAGCGGTCGCGCGGAACGGCAAAGACCACCTGCTCGACGCCGTGCGCGCCGGCCGCCAGCTCCTCGCGGAACAACTCGGCGACCACATCGGCCTCCCAGCCGAACACACCGCAGCCCCACGCGCCCAAAACGACCTTCTTATGCCCGAGCGCGTCCACCACGTCGAGCGCAAAGCGGATTCTCTCGCGCATGGCGCGCACGAGCACCTCGTCCTTGACGTGGTACTCCTGGCGGGAGCGACGAGCGTTAGGCGCCGCGGCCACAAGGACGTCGGCGTACGCGTGGAGCTTCTCGCGGGTAAAGCGCACCTTGGGAACCACCAGGCCGCGGTTGCGGTACAGCTCGCAGTTTATGTTGCGTCGGCGATTCTCGCCGTACCAGTCCCCCTGCTTTTCGAGCACGTTGTAGAGGAACGACTCGGCGCACAAAGCTTCCTCCTGCGCCCAGGCGCCGCGGATGTACCCGCCGCCCGGGTTCACAAAGGACGCGAAGTCCAGCACGGCGAGGTCGCAGAACTCCGCACGGCCGCGTCCCGTCTCGAGGATGGCGGCCACGGCGTCCGCCGCCATCACCGTCACCTCGGGCACGCAGCCCTCGACCTCCGACCTCACCGGCGCCTCGACGCGACGCACGCCGGCAAGGCTCCGCTCGATCTCCCTGCCATAGCGCGACGTCATCTGCTCGGTGTGGCGCTTCGCCTCGTTGGCGCGCGCGAGCTTGCGCGGGTTGGAGCGCTGACCCGACCTTCCTTCTGCCATGGATGCCCCCTCCTACAGCCCGGCCAAGGCCTGCTCGACGTCGGCGATCAAATCCTCCGTGGACTCGATGCCGCAGGACAGGCGCACCATGTCCGGCGCGATGCCGCACGCCTCGAGCTCGGCGTCGTTCATCTGGCGATGCGTGGCGTTCGCCGGGTGCAGGCAGCAGGTGCGCGCGTCGGCCACGTGCGTGGCGATCTGGGCGATCTTGAGGTTCTTCATGAACTGCTCGGCCGCCGCGCGACCGCCGTTGAAGCCAAAGCTCACCACGCCGCAGGAGCCGTTCGGCAAATACTTCTGAGCGAGGTCGTAGCAAGAGTCGCCGGGGAGGCCCGGGTAGCGCACAAAGCGGACCGCCGGGTGGCCGGCGAGGAACTCCGCCATGGCCTGGCCGTTCTTGCAGTGCTGCGGCATGCGCACGTGCAGGCTCTCCAGGCCCAGATTGAGCAGGAAGGCGTTCTGCGGGCTCTGGATGCAGCCGAAGTCGCGCATGAGCTGAGCCGTCGCCTTGGTGATGAAGGCCCCACCCTGGCCGAACTTCTCAGCGTAGGTCACGCCGTGGTAGGTCTCGTCGGGGGTGGTGAGGCCCGGGAACTTGTCGGCATGCGCCATCCAGTCGAAGTTGCCCGAGTCCACGATGGCACCGCCCACTGCGGCGCCATGGCCGTCCATGTACTTGGTGGTGGAGTGCGTCACGATGTCGGCGCCCCACTCGATGGGACGGCAGTTGATGGGCGTGGGGAACGTGTTGTCCACGATCAGCGGCACGCCGTGCGCATGAGCCGCGGCGGCGAAGCGCTCGATGTCGAGTACCGCGAGCGCTGGGTTGGCGATGGTCTCGCCGAACACGCACTTGGTGTTGGGGCGAAATGCCGCCTCGAGCTCCTCGTCGCTCGCATCGGGCGCGACGAACGTGCACTCCAGGCCCATGCGGCGCATGGTGTGGGCGAGCAGGTTGTAGGTGCCGCCGTAGATAGCGGAGCTTGCCACCACGTGGTCTCCCGCGCCGGCGATGTTGAAGACGGCGAAGAAGTTCGCGGCCTGGCCAGAGCTCGTCAGCATGGCGGCGGTGCCGCCTTCGAGCTCGGCGATCTTTGCGGCAACGTAGTCGTTGGTGGGGTTCTGCAGGCGGGTGTAGAAGTAGCCGGACTCCTCAAGGTCGAACAGGCGACCCATATGTTCGGAGGTGTCGTATTTCCACGTCGTGGACTGGTAGATCGGCACCTGACGCGGCTCGGCATCGCCCGGGCGATAGCCGCCCTGCACGCAGGTGGTTCCGATATGCTCTGCCATGGGATCTCCTTTGGTCGATTGACGCGCGACGGCGCCGCGCCGCGTTCCACATGGGTAAGATGGTATACCGTTCGCCCGACACGATTAAGGAGAAGCATGGCAATCAACAAATCCGAAATGTCGCTCGACCGTGAAGAGCTCAAGAAGACGGCCGCGGGTTATCACGACCACGGTTTCAACTGCGCTCAATCCGTCATCTGCGCGCTGGCACCGTATGTAGGGCTCGACCCCAAGACGGCATTCTCCATCGCCGAGGGCTTCGGCGCCGGCATGGGCGGCATGACCGAGACCTGCGGCGCCATCTCCGGTGGCATCATGGCTCTCGGCCAGGTCCAGAGCTCAGGATTCGATGCGCCGGGCAGCAAGGGCGCGACGTATCGCCGCGCACGTGCGTATTGCGATGCATTCCGGGAGAAGAACGGCTCCACCGTGTGTCGCGAGCTCAAGGGCGTGGACGCCGCGTCCGGTTCCCTGCGCAGCTGCGCGGGCTGCATCGATGACGCGATCGACCTGTTCTGCGACATCATGAACGAACAGGGAGCACACGTAGCCTAGAGTCGCCCCGCGCTCCCGAGCGAAAGCCCAGATGCTGCAGCAGGTCCCTCATCGCCAACTTTCTCAGACGGAACGAGAGGCCGAACGCCGTAGCTGGCCCCTCATCCCCAACGCTCTTCGGCGGAACGAGAGTTCGAGTTTGCAGCGGACTCCTCGTCGCCCACAATCTTCGGAACGGAAGTCCGTGCGTTGCAGTAAGTCCTTTCATCCCCAACGTTCTCTGGAATGATGCCGCGAGCTTTGCAGCGAACCCCTCATCCCCCGGTGCCCTCTAGAACGAGAGGCTGGGCGTGGTGGTAGGGCCCTCATTCCTAACGCGCCATCTCAGCGATCGCGCGTCGAAACCTCATGATGGCGCGATGAATCCCCTCCATAACGCCGACACCCGAGCCCGGCCGCCCGCGCCACCGCGCGGGCGGCCGGGCTTTTCGCTTCTCAAGAGACTCGAAACCAGTAAAACGCAGAAATCAAAGGCGATCCAACGCACCCCGTGGGAGCTCCGACCACGTCTTACCGGGCATATAGGGGGTTAGTTTTTAAAATGTGCGCTCTTTATACGGAAATCCAAAGTACTCACACTACCTGAACGGAGAAAACCGCAGGTCGCAATCTCCCAAACACGAACGCTACTCGAGGGAACCGGATTAAACCCCACACATTTTTGTAAACCGCCCCCCATTAAAGCTTCCACCTTCTCCTCGCTTTAATTGAAAGGGCGTGGGCGTGGTACAGCCGTGAGTTACGTGACGGTTTTTATCAGTATGGGGTTTTGCCTATGCCATATGTACTGCCAGCACAAATGCCTGCGTGCCGTGCATGGGCGCCTGCACGGCTTGTCCAAGCATGGGCGCCTACACGGCTAGGCCAATAATCATCTGGATAGCCTGCGTAGGCACCCATGCGCGCGGCTAAAACTCTGAGAACTGCGGCGATCCGACCTCGATTCGCTCGCGGCCCGCCATGAGCTCGGTGAGCTTAGGCAGCAGCGCCAGCTCCTCACCTGCACGATACACGGCGTGAATGACCACCTCATTGGTGTAATCGGTCGCAGCGATCTTACCGCCCGTATCGGCAACCATGCGCGCCGTTTGCTCGTACTGGGGATATGCAACCGTCACATCGACCGTCACCACGCTCGTCATCTCAACGATGCTCCCCGCCGAGCGCGCCGCCTCGATCGCCGTCTGCGCCGCCGCAGTGTAGGCGCGCACGAGGCCGCCCGGGCCAAGCAGCGTTCCGCCAAAGTAGCGCGTAGTGACGCAGCACACGTCCTTGAGCCCCGCGCCGCGCAGCACCTCGAGCGTGGGCATGCCGCTCGTACGCTGCGGCTCGCCATCGTCACTCGCCCGTTCCGTCCCATCCACAAGAATAAACGCAGGGACGTTGTGGCGGGCGTCATAGTGCCTGGCGCGCATCGCCGCCTGGTGCGCCTGCGCTTCGTCCGCCGACTCCACATGCACGAGCTGCGCGATGAACCGGCTCTTGCGGTCCACAAACTCCCCAACCGCCTCGACACCACCACGCAGCGTGAAATACGACTCGGCCATGACCCCTCGCAAACTCCCAACGCATCCGCAGCACGCGCGCGGCAGACAATCATCCTTTCCCCTGGTATTGAACCACAGCACCCCGGCCATGGCGAGAGCCCCGCCGCTGCGGCTTCGGTTCCCCGGCGCCCAGCCCCTCGCTTTCATCCATGCGCAGCCCTCACGAGGCGGCGACGAAGCATTCCGACCTGCGTATTTGACGCAATGCCACCAGTTCCCAGTCTGAACCCGTTTGGAGGAGGATCATCCTTGCCTGCGTATCTGAGCAATGCCACCGGATCCCAACCCGGCGCGCAGAGCAGGTGTATCATCCCGCTCTCAGCCACACGGCCCGAACAGTGGAGTTCTATTACGCGGCGGCCGTACCCTGGCGATCGGAGCACCCTTCTTCTCCGAGCACAATTCCGCATGGTTCGCGAATAGGATCTTTCCGCCCTGCGTATTTGACGCAATGCCACGGGATCCCAACCTGAACCCGTCTGGAGGAAGCTCATCCTTGCCTGCGTATTCGACGCGACACAACCACCCGCCCCCTCAGCCCGGCACGCGAACATATCGCTCCACGCACAGCTCGCGCGGCGGCGTTTGAGCACGGGATGATATGCGAGTGCACCGGAGTGGGGGCAGAAAGACATGCGGTCGCACCGGAGCGGTGGCAGCAAGATATGCGAGAGCGCCGGACTGGAGGGTGGGTCTCGTATCGATCGCTTGCTTAACCAAGAAGGGAGGATATGCGAGAGCGACGGACTGGAGGGCGGGTCTCGTGGTACAATACCTCCTCGCGAAGCGGGCCAGACGATCGCGCGACCGGCGGGAAACCGCCGGCGTGAGGAAAGTCCGGGCTCCACAGGGCAGGAAGCTGGTTAACGGCCAGGCGGGGCGACCCGACGGATTAGCGCCGCAGAAAAGAAGACTCCCGCTGCCCGCACTCGTGCGGGTGAGAGAAAAGCTGAAACGGTGGTGTAAGAGACCACCAGCGTCGTGGCAACACGGCGGCTTGGCAAGCCCCTTCCGGAGCAAGCGCGAATAGGAGCGCCATGGGCCGGCCCGGCCCGCGCTCGGGTAGCGTGCGAGGAACTGCACGGCGACGTGCAGGCAAGATAAATGATCGTCCACGACAGAACCCGGCTTATCGGCCCGCCTTCGCCTCTCCACACACCATAAACTGCCGGCGGCACCCGCCGCCGGGGAAGCGCCCTCCCTCCCCTATGTGCGTATTCCCTTACACGTTCCTTACACAGCGCACACACTTCGCCTCAAAATCAAGTGTTTGTAAGGAGTAGAATATTAAGGCTGTGTAAAAACGGCGCGTGCGCGCGCCAAACGGGAATGTGGTATCAGTGGACGTATCCTTCTCCTATTTCATTGCGCAAGTCTTTTCAAATCCAATACTTGCCATGACGGTCCTGCTCACGCTGGGCGTCATCTTCGTCAACGGCTGGACCGACGCGCCCAATGCCATCGCGACTTGCGTCACGACGCGTTGTCTGCCACCCAAGACCGCAATCATCATGAGCGCCATCTTCAACTTCCTTGGCGTGTTCATCATGACGCACATCAACGCGAGCGTGGCATCGACCATCTCCAACATGGTCGACTTTGGCGCGAACACCGACATCGCGCTCATCGCGCTGTGCGCCGCGCTCTTCTCCATCGTGGTCTACTCCGTAGGCGCGAGCATCTTTGGCATCCCCACGAGCGAAAGCCATAGCCTGATCGCGGGCCTCACCGGCGCGGCGATCGCGCTGGGCGGCGCCGACGGCGTCAACATGGACGAATGGGTCAAGGTGCTCTACGGCCTCGTGCTGTCGCTTGCCCTGGGCTTTGGCATGGGTTGGATCATCTGCAAGGGCGTGACCCTGCTGTTTGCCGGCACGGACCGCAGGCGCTCGAACACTTTCTTCAAATGGGCGCAGATTGCCGGCGCGGCGGGCATGAGCTTTATGCACGGCGCGCAGGACGGTCAGAAATTCATCGGCGTGTTGTTCCTGGGCGTGGCGTTCTGCAACGGCCAGCCCAGCGTGGAGAACATGCTCATCCCCGTGTGGCTCATGCTGCTCTGCTCCGTGGTCATGGGCGTGGGCACCTCCGTGGGCGGCGAGAAGATCATCAAGTCCGTGGGCATGGACATGGTCAAACTCGAAAAGTACCAGGGCTTCTCCGCCGACCTCTCCAGCTCCCTGTGCATCCTGCTCGCCACCCTCACCGGCATCCCGGTTTCCACCACGCATGTCAAGACGAGCGCCATCATGGGCGTGGGCGCGGTCAAGCGCCTCTCGGCCATCAACTTCGGCGTGGTCAAGAACATGATGCTCACCTGGGTATTCACGTTCCCGGGCTGCGGCCTCATCAGTTTCGTGATGGCAAAGCTGTTCCTGCTGTTCCTGTAAACGCTTGGGCGCCGCCGTGGCGCAAAGAATCGGAAAGGACCGATCATGGCAAAGAAAAACGACTCGTTCTACTGGGATAACTTCTCCGTCTGCGCCCATGCCGCCTGCGACGCCGCGCGCCTGCTCGACGAGATCATGCGCAACTTCGACCCCTCCAAGATCGAGGAGGCCGTGAACGCGATGCACGAGATCGAACAGACTGCGGACGAGAAGAACCACGAGATCTCCGACGCCCTCGTAAGCGCGTTCATAACCCCCATCGAGCGCGAGGACATCGCCATGCTGAGCGACTGCCTGGACGCCGTGGTCGACCACATCGAGGGCGTGCTGCACCGCATCTACTTCACGAACGTCCAGGAAATGCGCCCGAGCGCCCTCAAGATGTCCGCCAAGATCGTCGACGCCTGCGACAGCATGGCCGAGCTCATTCGCCGTCTACCGCAGTTCAAGCAGTCCAAGGGCCTGCACGAGGCCATCATCGCCATCAATACGGTCGAGGGCGACTGCGACACGCTCTTTATCGAGTCCATGCGCGAGCTGCACACCACCGAGACTGACCCGATGGCCGTCATCGCTTGGCGCGATGTCTACACGTTCCTCGAGATCTGCGCCGACTCCTGCGAGACGGTGGCCGAGATGGTCGAGAACATCGTGATGAAGAACAGCTAGGGCGAACAAGCCGTTCACTCCCGTCGGTCCCCTCCTGGCGGCCGGTCACATCTGGCGCTCAGCTTCGCTTGAGCTCAGAAATCGCGCCAGATGTGACGGGGAGACCCGAGGGGGACCTGCGTTTTGCGGCTCGTGGGTCGCGGGAGACGCAGGATGGGCTGCAGGGACGATCTGGTTGACGCGTCAACGCTTGCGACTGTCATCTCGGCTCGATTGGGGCAACGTAGATTCCCTGTCACCCATTACAGTTTGAGCCGTCCATAAGGGCGGCTCTTTCGCTTTCGAGACATTACGATTGGGCCGTATCGATGGTCGCCGACCGACCGCTTCGCGGTACCCCCCCCCTGAACGATATCCTTTCCTTTACGCGACACGCGTCTTCGTCGCACCGCAATCTCACATCTCCCGGCATAAAAAAGCCTCCCGTTTCTCGTGTATGAGAAACGGGAGGCTGCTCACGCTCACGTGGTGCTTTTACGCGAAGGCAGGAGGCACGGAACCTAGTCCAGATCGTCGGCGCCGAAGTTCGGGAGCGGGGCGAACGGGTCGGCAACCGGCATGGGCTCGGGCATGGGAGCCGGAGCGGGCGCGGGGGCGGCAACGGCCTCGGAGCCCGTCGGGGCGCTCGCGAGCAGGTCGGCGGGGAACTCGTTCTGGGCGTCGTCCATGAAGTGCTGGATGAGCTTGAGGTACTCGGCCTTGAACTCCTCGCGAGAGGCCTTGAGGCGGTCGATCTCGGCAAGCTCGTTCTGCTTCTCGGCGAGCGCCTGGCGAATGACCTCGCGCGCCTTTGCATCGGCCTCGGCGCGGATGCGGTCGGCGTTCTCGCGCGCCTCGGCGACGATGTTGTCGGCGGACTGCTGGGCGGCGATGAGGGCCGCGGAAATCTGGCTGGCGGTCGCGGTGTACTCAGGGTTCGCAGCGGGGGCGGGAGCCGGCGCGGGCGCCGGGGCCGGAGCGGCCTGGGCCTGCTGCACCTGGGCCTGGGCGGAAGCGAGTTCCTGCTCGGTGGCGGTCAGGCGGGTCTTGAGGTCGACGATCTTGTTGAGCATGGCGTCAACCTCGGAGGCGAGCCTCTCGAGGAAGACATCGACCTCGGCCGGGTCGTAGCCGCGCTTGGCCTCGGAGAAGGTCTGCGCCTGAATGTCAGCGGGAGTAATGGCCATGATGTAATCCTTTCATACGCGAGATGCACCGCTTGGATGCGTTGAACTCGGCGTCAATCCCTACAATAGTAACCGCAAAATAAGGTTTTCGAGCAGATTCAACACAAGTATCGCAAGAACCGGGGACCAGTCGATGCCGCCCATGGGAGGCATGAAACGACGGAAGATGTTCAGGTACGGCCCGACGATGCTCTCCAGCACGGCGCCGATATCCTCCATGAGGCCACCGGAGCGCATGGGAAACCAGCTGAGCAGGCAATACGCCAACACCAGAAAGCTGTAGAAGTTGAAGAGCGTCTGCACGAGACGGGCAAGGGAATAAACGTTTATCAAATCCACGTCGGGCAGCTCCTACTGCTTGAGATAGCCGTCTTTGCGAAGCTTGGCAAGATCGGTCTCCTTGATCTCGCAGCCCTGCGGCAACACCATGAACACGCGATCGCCCACCTCGCGCACGCTGGCGCCCAAGCCGCAGGCAAAGCCGTAGCTGAAGTCCAGCACGCGCTTGGCGACCTCCGTGCGCACGCCGGCGAACACGAGCGCGACGGGCTGACGCGTGCGGACGCGGCGCACGACCGTCTCCACGTCGTCGTAGCTCTCGGGGCGCAGTACGTACGCGGGCAGCTGCGGCGTGCCCTCGAGTACGGCGCTGACGCGGGCCTCCGTCGAGGTCGGAGCGGCGGGAGAGGGCACGGCACTTGGGACCGCGCGCTGCGACTGGGCCTGGGCATAGCTCGAAGGCGTGTCGTACGCGCCGGGACGGTAGGCGGTGTCGCGCGCGGCGGCCGTCGCGCCGCCGTATGAGCTCGCGTGTCGGTCGGCCTCTCCGACCAGCTGGCCGGAACGCGTGTAGACGGCGACGGACTCGGCCTCCCCGCGGCGGGTCTGACCGAGCATGCCGTTGCCGGAGTCGCTCGGCTCATATCCACGGTAGCTGTCGTGGGCGGGCTGTCCGTAGCCGGCGGGATAATCGTCGTAACCGGCGTCATCGCCCTCACCGAAATAGTCGTCGTATGGCTCATCGCCGTAGGGCTCGGGCGCAACATCGCGGCCAGCGCCAAAACGGCTCTTGATATCGTCCAAAAAGCTCACGTTCGTACCTCTCTTTGCGCCGTGTATGGGCGTACTCGCCTATCTTACTGCAAAGGATGGGTCAAAAACCACACGCCCTAGGCGAACGATAGTCGAACCTTCCTCCAACGCGACCTCGAAATCCTCGCTCATCCCGCAGGAGAGTTCCCGCAAGGGCAGGCCGCTCTCACGCGAGAGCTCGTCGCGCAACTCGCGCAAGCCGGAAAAGCACGCACGCGCCCTGTCCTTATCCCCTCGCGGGGCCATCGTCATAAGCCCCTCGATGCGGATTCCACAAAGACTCTGCAGCTCATCAAAGGAGGCGCGCAGCTCACTGGGGGCAAAACCGCCCTTGGCCTCCTCACCGCTCACGTTGACCTCGATGAGGATGGATTGCGGGGCCACGAGCTCGCCCGCCTCGAGCCGTCGTTCGGCGCGCGCGGCGAGGGCGCGGGCGAGATGCAGCGAGCCGATGGAATGGACGAGCTCCACACGGCCGAGCACCGCGTTGATCTTATTGGTTTGGAGGTTCCCGATCATATCGAAGCGCACCGGGGGCACATCGGGCCGCAGGGAAAGCCCCTCGAGCTTGCGGTTGAGCTCCTGCGGGCGATTCTCGCCAAAGACGCGGTACCCGGCATCGATGGCGGCCACGACCTCGTCTACGCCCACGGTCTTGGAAACCGCCACGAGCGTCGCGTCCCCGCGCGCTCGGCCGCTCGTCGCCAGCGCGGCGTCCATGCGACCGAGTATCTCCTCGCGACGCTCGGCGATCCGAGCGGCATACCTCTCGTCCATTCGGCACTCCTCGACACCTGCGGCCGTCACGCCGCCTTTTGAGATACAAAGACGCCGAGCGCACACGCGCGGCCCGGCACGCCGTCATACTAACGCAACGGATGCGGCCCCGCCGAGCGGGCACCGCATCCCAAGACAATCGCTATATCGAGCGCTTTGACCCTACTCGCCCTCCGCGGTGGCGTCGGCGATGAGCGCCGCGAGCTCCGCGCCCACCTCGTCCGGGGCGAGCGCCGCGACGTAACGGGCGTCGCTCGCGGGATCGAGCGTCACGCCCTCGCCGGAGGGGATGCGCATGCCCTCGAGCTCCTCCTCGTCGGCCTCGGCGATGTCGTCGGCGCTCAGGCGCTGACCGGTGAGCAGGAACACCAGGCGGTAGGCGCACTCCATGGAGATGCCCGCGATGCGATCGAGGTAGCGCGACACCATGACGGTGCGGCGGAAGTCGTCCATCTGGGCGTCGTCGGCGACCTCCATCGTCTCGGTACGGTTGAAGACGCGGAAGAACTCCTGGTAGGCGCCGTGCACGGCCTCGTCCTCCTCGGAGAGCGCGAGCACCGCGGCGAGGTCGTTGTTCACCAGGGCGGCGGCGGTGGAGCCCAGCACCTGGTAGACGCTCGCCGCCTCCTGCTCGATGAGCGCGACCATCTGCGGCGGGAACTCGATGTCGTTGTTGACCTTGCGCTTGGCGGCGCGAGCGATGCGGCGCACCTTGTCGCTCATGCGCTGCAGGTTGAAATCGATGTAGATGATGGTCTGGAGCAGGCGGAAGTCCGACGCGACGGGCGAATGCGTAGCGATGAGGTTGTAGCACACGGCCTCGAGGTTGGCGCAGCGGGCGTCGATCTTATAGGTCTTTTTCTTGGCACGACGGGCCAGCTCCATGTCGTCGGTCACAAAGGCGGTGACCGCGTCGTGCAGGGTGAGGTCGATGGCCTCGAAGATGGAGAGCATCTCGTGGCGCGCCTCGATGAGCTGGCGGGAGAAGAGCTTGCGCATGTGCGACTCCTAACTGACGTGATGTGTCATTTGGGGTCTGACCCCAAATGACACATCGTGGGCGGGACTAGCCGAAGCGGCCGGTGATGTAATCCTCGGTGCGCTTGTCCATGGGCGAGGTGAAGATGGCGTCGGTCTCGCCGTACTCGATGAGCGTGGCGGGCTCGCCGGCGACCTCCTGCAAGAAGAACGCCGTGTGGTCGGAGATGCGCGCAGCCTGCTGCATGTTGTGGGTCACGATGATGATCGTCATCTCGGGCGCGAGCTCGGCCATGAGGTCCTCGACCTTCTGCACGCTCGTGGGGTCGATGGCCGAGCAGGGCTCGTCCATGAGCAGCACGTCGGGCTGGACCGCGAGCACGCGAGCGATGCACAGGCGCTGCTGCTGGCCGCCGGAGAGCGCCAGGCCGTCCTTGCCCAGCTGACCGGAGACCTCCTTCCACAGGTTGGCGCGCTTGAGCGACTCCTCGACGATGTCGTCGAGGTCGCTCTTGCTGGTCACGCCCTGCAGGCGCGGACCGAAGGCCACGTTCTCGTAGATGGACTTGGGGAACGGGTTGGGCTGCTGGAAGATCATGCCCACGCGGCGGCGCAGGTCGACCGGGTCGACGCCCTCCGCGTAGATGTTCGCGCCGTCGAGCTCCATGGCGCCCTCGTTGCGCGTGCCCTCGATCAGGTCGTTCATGCGGTTCATGCAGCGCAGGAAGGTCGACTTGCCGCAGCCGGACGGGCCGATGAACGCGGTGATCTTGTTCTTGGCGATGTTGAGGTTCACGTCGGTGAGCGCGTGGAAGTCGCCGTACCAGAAATTGAAATCGGAGACGGTGATCGCGCTCTCGGCGGGCGCGGGCGCGTTGCGGTAAACAGTCACGGAAAAGCTCCTTTTACTTGCTCTTGCGGGAGAGCCAGCGGGCGAACAGGTTGAAGGCGAGGATGATCGCCATGAGCAGCAAGGCGGTGCCGTACGCGGCGTTCATGTTGATGCCGTCGTTGGCCAGCAGGTACAGATGGACCGTCATGGGGCGGCCGGAGTCGAGCGGGCTGATGGGCATGTTGATGGCCTGACCCATGGTGTAGAGGACCACGGCCGTCTCGCCGATGGCGCGGCCGATGCCGAGCACGATGCCCGTGGCGATGCGCCCGAAGGCGGAAGGCAGCACGATGCGGCTCACGACCTGCCACTTGGTGGCGCCCAGGCCGTAGGCGCCCCAGCGGATGTAGCGGGGCACGGCGCGAATGGCCTCCTCGGTGGTGCGCATGATGATGGGCAGCATGAGCAGCGCCAGGGCCATGGCGGCCGAGAACATGGAGAGCCCCAGACCCATGGCCTCGACGAACAGGGCGTAACCGAACAGGCCCATGACGATCGAGGGGACGGAGGCGAGCGTGTCGGCAGCGTAGCGGATGATGTTCACCAGGCGGCCCTGCTTGGCGTACTCGGCCAGGTAGACGGCGGCGAGCACGGCGATGGGCGTGCAGATGAGCATGGCGAGCGCCGTCACGTAGACGGTCGACACGATGGTGGGCCAAATGCCGCCCTCGGCGTTGACGCCCTCGGGCCAGCCGAAGATGAAGTCGAGCGAGATGTGCGGCAGGCCGTTGATCACCACGTAGGCGATGATGGCGATGAGCACGAGCGTGGTGATGGCGGCAGCCACGCGGAACACGCCGAGCATGATGGCGTTGCTCGTGTTCTTGGAGATGCGCTCGGACTTACCGTTGGCGAGCGCGCGCTTGATGCGCTGGGCGGACGAGACCTGCTCGGCCTGAGCGCCGTCGGCGACGCCGCCGCCCTGCATGTTGGGATCGTTTGATGCGGACATGCGCTTACCCCTTCCTCATCTTGGAGAGCAGGCGCACGAGGCCCACGAGGGAGGCGGACACGATAAAGAGCACCACGCCCATACCGAAGAGGGCCGTGCGGTGCAGGCCGGAGGAGTAGCTCATGTCGAGCGCGATCTGGCTCGTGAGCGTGGACACCGGGCTGGAAATGGACTCGGGGATGACGGGCGCGTTGCCCACGACCATGAGCACGGCCATGGTCTCGCCGATGGCTCGGCCCATGCCGAGCACGACGGCGTCGACGATACCAAACTTGGCAGCGGGCAGCACGACCTTGTAGATGGTCTGCCACTTGGTGGCGCCCATGGCGAAGGACGCCTCGCGGATGCCCATGGGAATGGAGTTCAGTGCGTCGATGGTAAGCGTGGTGATGGTGGGCACGATCATGATGGCCAGCACGAACCACGCGGTCAGCGCGCCAAAGCCCAGGCCACCCGTGAGGTCGGCGACGAACGGGCGGATGATCACCATGCCAAAGAAGCCGTAAATGATCGAGGGGATGCCGGCGAGCAGGTCGACGGCGGGGCTGATCATCGCGCGCACGCGGGCGGAGGCGATCTCGGTCAGGTACACGGCCGTCCCCACGCCGAGCGGCACGCCCAGCACGAGCGCGCCCACCGTGACGAGCGCGGTGCCCGCCGCGAGCGACAGGATGCCGTAGTGGCCCTCGGTGGGGGCCCAGGTGAAGCTGAAGAAGTTCGCCAGCCCGATGTCGGTGAACACGGGGGCGGCCTGCATCATCGTGAAGGCGAAGATGAGGACGACCGTGACCACGGCCAGGAAGGCGCAGGCGAAGAACAGGTACTGGAGCGCCTTCTCCTTGAGGTAGGTGCCGCGCGACACGAGCGCGAGGTCACGTTTGCGGCCGGCGGCATCGGCGGCGGGGGACTGCTCGCGGGGCTCGGCGGCGTTCGTCTTGACGTCAGCGTCGTTGGTTGCCATGGGCTACTCCCCTCCCTTCTCGTCGGTCCCGGCCGGGATGAAGCCGGCCTCGCGGATCTGCGGAGCCATCTCGTCGGAGAGGACGTAGTCGATGTACTCGTCGGCGGCGCCGGTGGGCTCGCCCTTGGTGAAGAAGTACAGGTCGCGCGAGATGGGGTATTCGCCCGTGGCGATCGTGTCCTCGGAAGGCGCCACGCCGTTGACGCTCAGGGCGCCCACGGAGGTGGTGGCGTACTTAGAGTCGACGAAGCCCATGGAGATGTAGCCGATGGCGCCACGGGAGCGGCTCACCACGTCGCGCACCTGGCCGGTGCCGGAGAGCACCGCCGCGCGGCGATCGAAGGGCGCTCCGCCCATGACGATGGACTTGAACGCCTCGCGCGTGCCGGAGGCCTCATCGCGGTTCACGAGCTGGATGGCGAGATCCTCGCCGCCCACCTCGCTCCAGTTGGTGATCTTGCCCGCGTAGATGTCGCGCAGCTGATCGACGCTCAGGTCCTTGACCGGGTTCTCTTCGTTCACGATGACGGCGATGCCGTCGTGGGCCACGGGGATGGTGGTGAGGCCGAGCGACTGCTCCTGCTCATTCAACCCGCGCGAGGACGTCGCGATCTCGGCGGTGCCGTTTGAGACCGCCTCGATGCCCGCCGACGAGCCCAGGCCGCTCACGAGCACGCCCGTGCCCGTCTCCTCCTTGAAGAGCTCGGCGGCCTGCTCCGCAATGGGCAGGCAGGTGGTTGAGCCGGCGACCGTGATGGACTCCGTCACCCCGCCCGTGCTGCATGCGGTGAGCGCAAAGATTGTCGATACGGAAACTGCCGCCGTCGAAATGACCAGCGGGATGCGGCGCCGCACATGCGGGCCGGGGCCTTCCGTCTTGTAGTCGGTGCGGGTCATCCAGGGATGCAGGCCGCAAAGGAAGGCGCTACGGGTACGTCGCACGGAGGGACTCCCATCTCTTCGAGCGATTGACGCAAGCGCTCGGACGCATCCAGCGCCCGCGCGATATGACGATATGGTATCAAATGTTTTACCAGCGTCAGCGCTCGATGTGGTCCCCTCTGAAAGAATGACACCCTAGATGAGGACCTCAGATTAGGGACAGTCCCTAATTTGAGGTCCCCTCATTTGAGGTTACGACTCGGCTTTGGCGATGAGCGAGGAGAGGGCCTCCCCCACCTCGTCGGGGGCGAGCGCCGCCACGTAGCGGGCGTCGCGCTCCGGATCGAGCGTCACGCCCTCGCCGGCGGGCACGCGCATGCTCTCCAGCTCGTCCTCGTCGATATCCGCAAGGTCGGCCGCGCTCAGGCGCTGACCGGTGAGCAGGAAGGCCAACCGAAATGCCGCATCGATCGAGATGGCGGCGATGCGGTCCAGATAACGCGACACCATGACCACGCGGCGCAGGTCGTCCAGCGCCGAGTCGTCCGCCATCTCCTCGGCGTTCATGCGGTTGAACGTGCGGAAGAACTGCTCGTAGATGTCGTGCACGGCCTCGTCCTGATCCATCAGGCTCATCATGGATCCCAGGTCGTTGCTCACGAGCGCAGACACCGAGGCGCCCAGCACGCGATAGACGCAATCCGCCTCGCGCTGGATGAGGTCGGTGAGCTCGGTCGGCAGCTCGATCTCGAACGTGACCTTATGACGTGCGGCGCGCGCGACGCGGCGCACCTTGTCGCTCATGCGCTGCAGGTTGAAATTCACGTAGATGATCGTCTGGAGCAGGCGGAAGTCCGATGCCACGGGCGACTGCGTGGCGATGAGGTTGTAGCACACCGCCTCGAGGTTGGCGCTCCGCGCATCGATCTGCATCGTGGCCGCCTGGGTCTTTTTGGCCAGGCCCTTGTCGTTGGTGACGAACGCGGTCACGGCGTCATGCAGGGAAAGGTCGATGGCCTCGAAGATGGAGAGCATCTCGTGGCGCGCCTCGATGAGCTGGCGGGAGAAGAGCTTGCGCATGGGCATCCTTAGGACGGTGCGGGTAATCTCTGCCAGTGTAGGCGCGCGCGGCCATCGACTCGGTAAAGGGCGTGTCAGGGGTCTGTCAGGGGTCTACGCCCATCGGTGCGGGCTTGGGGTTGCGCGACGCTTTGCGCGCGCTTCTGGCAGTAGCCGCTGCGCCGCACAGGGCCGCTTGGCACTCGCCGAAGCGACAGTGTGTCTCTAGGAAGGGCCCTTTGCCACAGTGAGCACATAGATCGAACGTGCTATGCACCCAACGGATCCACGACAGGCCTTAAACGATGTATCTCCTGCAGCTACTCAACCATGTACGCGAGGGCAGCATGGCGCCCGGTCTTGCCGTTCTCGGCGCGGTAGGAGAAGAATCGGTCGTTTTCGCGGACCGTGGAGAGATGCAAGTCCTCGATCTGACTGCGCGGAACCCCTGCCTCGACGAGAGCCTGCTGAATTGCACGGGACAGGCTCAGCAGGCGCGTCTTTCCGGCGTTTTCCCAGCCGAACTCGGCGTCGAACTTCTCGATGAGGTCCTCGGACACCTCGTACTCATCACCTTGGATATGCGGGCCGATGTAGACGCGTATGTCCTCGGGCACGCAGCCCGTCTCCGCCATGAGCACGCGGGCCGCCTTGGCGGCGATGCGGGCGTACGTCCCCTTCCAACCGGAGTGAACGACGGCGAAGCCCTGCGGCGCCGTGAGGACCACGGGAACGCAATCGGCAAAGCAGAGCATGGCGGGCACGCCCGACGTCGTGCACGCGATGGCGTCGGCCCCTTCCCCGATCTGGGACCGCACGCGTTCGAGCTCGTCCGCGCAGGCAGAGCGCACCACGGCGACGTGATCCCCATGCACCTGATTGGGCACCAGCAACCGCTCGAGGGCGCCCGCGCACCCGAGCGCCGCAAGCGCGCGACGGCGGTTCTCCTCAACGCAGGCGATGTCGTCCCCCACGTGGGACCCCAGATTCAGGGAGGCGAACGGCGCGCCGGAAACGCCACCCGTACGCTCCGTGAACCCAAACCGCACGCCCTGGTCATGCGACGCAACAAGCGTCACGCCATCAACCTGTACACGCTCCACATCCATCCCCTTTCCGCTCCCCGTGCCAAAGAAACCTGTCCCAACACGCGGTACTTTTGGAGTTGTACCCAGTGAAATCCGTTCCCCTCACAGGCCCAAGCATCCTCGCGGCCCCTTTTTCGTGTGAGAGCTGCGAAGCCATCAAGCTTGGGGCATCTTCCAGCGCCAACAACGTAAACGCAAGGAGGGGCCCGGCATTTGCCTAAGCAAACATTCCGCAGCCGCCGAGCAAAGCTCGGCGAGCGAGGACGTTTGCGTGGCAAATGCCGGGCCCCTCCGTCAGGTCCGTTACCCCGCGCTAGAAGTTGCCGCGCTTGAGGAAGTCGGGCAGCTCGAACTGGTCGTTACCAAAGTTTGGCAGCTCGGTCCCGCCGATGTTGCGCGTGGGCGCAGCGGGGGCGGAAGCGGGCTCAGACGAGCGCTCGGAACGAGGGGCCTTGGAGGCCGCGAACAGCTCGTCCTGACGGTTGACGTTGGAGTCGGAGAAGCCCGTGGCGATGACGGTGATGCGCACCTGGTCGCCCAGGGACTCGTCCACAACGGTACCGAAGATGATGTTGGCATCCGGGTCGACGGCGTTGGCGACGAGGTCGGCGGCATCGTTGATCTCCTGGATGCCCAGGTCCTTGGAACCGGCGATGGAAAGCAGGACGCGCGTCGCGCCGTCAACGGAGCTCTCGAGCAGCGGGCTGGAGATCGCCTGCTGCGCGGCGTCGACGGCACGCGTGTCACCGGAGGCGACGCCGATGCCCATCATGGCGGTGCCGGCCTGCTTCATGATGGTCTTGACGTCGGCGAAGTCGAGGTTGATGACGCCCGGGACGGTGATGAGGTCCGTGATGCCCTGGGTGCCCTGGGAGAGCACGCCGTCGGCCGTGGTGAAGGCCTCGAGCATGGTGGTCTTCTTCTCGGCGATGTCGAGCAGACGGTCGTTGGGGATGACGATCATGGTGTCGACGGACTCGGCGAGGGTCTTGATACCCTCCTCGGCGGAGTTCTTGCGCTTGCGGCCCTCGAAGGTGAAGGGCTTGGTCACGACGGCGACGGTCAGCGCGCCCACGTCGTTCATGGCGATGTCGGCCACGATGGGAGCGGCGCCCGTACCGGTGCCGCCGCCCTCGCCGCAGGTGATGAACACCATGTCGGCGCCGGCGAGCGCCTCGGCGATGTCGTCACGGCTCTCCTCAGCGGCCTTGCGACCGACCTCGGGGTTGGCGCCGGCACCCAGACCGCGGGTGATGTCGGTGCCGATGTGCACCTTGATGTCGGCGTCGGAGATGGCGAGGGCCTGGGCGTCCGTATTGATGGCGACGAACTCGACGCCGCGGATGCCCTCCTCGATCATGCGGTTCACGGCGTTCGTACCGCCACCGCCCACGCCGACGACCTTGATGACAGCAAGGTAGTTGTTGATCTCGTTCTCGTGCATGTGCGGTCCTCCGAACACTATGTTGCAAGCCCTTTGGGCGAACGTCACCACGTTAACCCTCAACTAGAGATTAAAAGTCGAGGTAAACCGTGTTATGTTTGCACAAAATGCGCCGTCAAGTCAAACCCGACCTGCGCATATTGTGAAGTATACGGCATTTCCGCAGGTATTCACAAAGACCGTTCGGCGGAGCGCGAACGGCAGCGCGGACCTCGCGCCGTGGAGCGCCTCATCGGGCAGTGCTCGCACCCGCAAAGACGCACGGGAAACGCCCCCTCGCGGACGATCGCACGCGTCGCGTGAACGCATCGAACGCAGTTGCGATCCCCCTACTGAGGCGCGCTGCGGAACGTATATGCTCCGGGCTCGCGCACGTTGATGTACGTCACGCCGGCCTGCTCGGCGAGGAGTTTGGTGACCACGCGCTCCTTTTCGACGATATTGTCCGGGGCGCCCAGGGACACCTCGACGCCCGAGAGCAGGTTGGCCGAGATCGCCTCGACCGAGGCGACCGACATGCTCTTGATCTGCGCCACGAACTCGGGGGAGAACCCGTTGGCGTACTCAAGCCCGGCGAGCACGACCTTGGAGTTCACGCTCTCGCCGCTCTTGGGCGACACGTCGCTCGGGACGTCGGTGAGCAGCAGGCACCCCGCGTCCTGGGCGACGCGCAGGGCGGCGTCCTGGCCGGAAAGCAGCGTTGCGCCCTCGGGCACGGACCCGTCCTCGCCCACCTCGACCTCGTTGCCCTCCGCGTCGACGGCGGCGAGAAGCGTGACGGGCGCGATCCACGTCCCGTCGTCGCCGATCGCCCAAGCAACCTCGTCCGCCGTCACGTAGGCGATGGCGGTCATCTTGCGCTCGACGGGCGTGATGATGAGGGTGTGGGGCCATGCGCGCTCGATCTCGATGTCCTTGATCCAAGGGCTGGCCTGCAGCTGCTCGAGGATGGCGTCCTCGTCCACGTTGAGCAGCGTGGTGCCGTCGGGGACGTCGACGAGCGCCTCCGCCGTGGCCTGGTCCATGTGGTCGCTGCCCATCACGCGCACCTCGGTCGCCGCCAGCAGCGAGGAGTTCGCGATGACGACGGCGAGCAGGATGACCGCGATGAAGCCGCCCGCCGCCACGAACACGACGCTGCGGCTGGGCGTGGGGATGTTGAGGCGCGACGCCAAGCCGGAGAAGAAGGACCCGATCGCGGACGCCACGCCCGCAAGCGGGCTGAGCGCGCGCTTGAGCACGCCGCCGGACGCCTGGGGCTTTACCTTGGGAGCGCCCGTCTTGACCCGCAGGGGCTTTGACCCGCCCTTGGGCAGGCCCTTGGCGTTCGGGGGCAACGTGACGCCCCCGGCACTCATGCGCTTGGCGCCGCCGGGCATCTTTGCCTTGGGGATCTTGACGCCGCCGCTCGGAGACGAAGCCCCCGCGGGTCCGGCCGCGCGCTGAGCCGCGGCGCGGACGGCCGCGGGCGAGGCGACGGGGCGCGTGCCGTGGGGCATGGCCTTTTGCCGGCCCCCGCCGGACGCGAGGCCCTGCTTGCGCGCGGACGGTCGGTTGGCCCCCGCGCCGGGTCGCGCGGCGGGACGTACAGCCGGCTTGGAACCGGAGCGGACGGCTGGCTTGGCAGCCGGCTTGACGGCGGGCTTGGACGCGCCGCCAACGGCGGCGCGGGACGAAGCGGCGGAGCGGCGCGAACCGGAAGGCCCCGCCGGCTTGGGTGCGGAAGCGGACCTTGCGGCCGAGGCACGACGATAGGTAGGCTTTGGCGCCCTAGAAGCCGAGGAATTTGACTTCGGGTTGAAGCTCGACGCCATACCTCTCCCTTACCGTCTTGTGCACGTGCCGTATGACCGCCGCGACGTCGGCCGCGGAGGCGGTTCCCTTGTTAACGATAAAGTTAGCGTGAACGGGCGAGACTTCCGCCCCTCCCTGCGAAAAACCCTTTAATCCGCACTCCTCGATCAGGGCCCCCACCGCGCGGTCGGGCGGGTTGCGGAACACCGATCCGCACGAGGGCACACCCAGGGGCTGGGTGCGGCGCCGCCGGGTGAGCGAGCGCTCCATGCGCGCGCGGATCTCGTCCTTGACGCCCTGCGCGAGCTCAAGTGTGACCTCGAGGACGATCTCGTCGCGCGGCAGCCCGCACGTGCGATACCCCCACGTCACGTCATCGCGCCCGTAATGGCGAATGCCCTCGCCGGGCTTGTACGTCACCACGTCGCACACGAGCGAGCCGATCCACTCGGTGCGCGAGCCGGCGTTCATGGAGATCGCGCCGCCCACCGTGCCGGGAATGCCCACGGCGAACTCGAGGCCCGAGAGCTCCTTGGAGAGCGCCTCGTTGACCAGCCGCGCGAGAATGGCGCCGGCGCCCACGGTGATGGTGCGGCCGTCCTCCCCCAGCACGAAGCGAGAGAACTCACTGCCGAGCGTGATGACCGCGCCGCGATAGCCCTCGTCGGCGACGAGCAGATTGGAGCCCTTGCCGATGATGACCCACGGCACGCGCTCGCGGGCGAGCACCTCGATGGTGCGGCGCAGGGAGTGGTAGCTGTGGCAGGTGATGAAGAGATCGGCCTTGCCGCCAATGCGGTAGCTCGTGTGGCGAGCCAGCTTTTCCTGCTCGATGACATCCGTATCGATCATGCCGGAAAGCGACATGACGGCATTGAACACGCCCATGGATTAGCTGTCCTTGTCCGCGACGTGCGCGAGGTACTCCGGACCCACGGTCGTGACGTCGCCGGCGCCCATGGTGATGAGCAGGTCGCCCGTCTGGACGACCTCGTCCAGACACGTCATGAGCGCCTGGTGGTCGGCCACGTAGCGCACCTGCTTGTCGGGGTGCGCGGCGCGAATCTTGTCGGCGAGCATCTTGCTCGTGACACCGGGGATGGGCATCTCGCCGGCGGGGAACACGTCGATGAGCACCACGGTGTCGGCATCGGCGAACGCGTCGACGAAGTCATCGCAGAGCGCCTGGAGACGCGTGTAGCGATGCGGCTGGAACACAACGGCGACCTTGGCGAAGTCGAGGGATTTGGCGGCATGGAGCGTCGCCTTGACCTCGGTGGGATGGTGGCCGTAGTCATCCACGAGCATGACGCCGCGCGTCTCGCCCACGTGCGTGAAGCGGCGGCGCGCACCCTCGAAGGTAGACAGGGCGCGAGCCGCGTCCTCGGTGTCAAGACCGAGCACATAGGCGGAGGCAAGGGCGGCCGTAGCGTTGAGCATGTTGTGGCGGCCGGGATTGTTCTTGATGGCGACCCTGCGCACCGCGCCGTCAGGCAGGGTGACACGAAAATCAGTGCCGAAGGCATGGCTCGAAGCCATGGGTGCGCAGGACACGTCGAAACCCTCGCCCTCACCGTAGGTGAGCACCGCGCGCCCCGTCGAGCGGGCGAGCTCGACCAGATGCGGGTCCTCGCCGCACACGATGACCGTGCCGTCTTCGCCCACGAGGTTCATGAACGCGCAGAACGTGTCCTCGATCTCCTCGAGCGAGCTGTAATGGTCCATGTGGTCGGCCTCCACGTTGGTCACGATGACCACATGGGGGTTGAGGTAGAGGAAGGAGCTGTCCGACTCGTCGGCCTCCACGACGAAGTACTCGCCGTCGCCGTTCTTGCCGTTGGTGCCGTAGCCCTCAACAACGCCACCGATGAGGAAGCTCGGGTCGAGCCCCATGCGATCGAGCATGGTGGCCACCATCGAGGACGTGGTGGTCTTGCCGTGCGTGCCGGCGGCGGCGACCGTCGTGCGGCCGTAGCCGAGCGCGGAGAGCATCTTGGCGCGGTGCCACACGGGAATGCCGAGCTCGCGGGCGCGCATGAGCTCCGGGTTCGTCTCGGGGATGGCGGTGGAGACCACGACGACGTCGGGCTGCACCGCGTCGATCGTGGCGGCCTCGTGGCCCACATGGACCTCGACGCCGGCGCGCGTGAGCTGGCGGACGTAGCGGGAGGTCTTGAGGTCGGAACCCGTCACCTTGAAGCCCCGCTCGTGCAGCACCAGCGCGATGCCGCTCATGCCGGCACCGCCCACACCGATGAAGTGGGCGCTCTTGAACGTCGGGGCGGTGGTTGCCTCGGGGACTGCAATGGTCGACATGACGTCTCCTCGCGTGATCGTATGCGTAAACTATCTAAGTATAAGCCATTCTCATGGTCATCCCCAGATTGGCACAACCGCCGACCGCCTCGGGGCGGGGCGCATTGTCCCGTGCTCGGACAGTCCTGACTCGCGCGGGACAATGCGCCCCGCCCCGAGGCTACGGTTGTTCATCTGGGCAATAAGGCTGAGACGCATGGTTATTCGAAAAGCGCGAAAGCACGCTGCCGCGTGAAGGGGAATCCGGTTCCCCATCACGCATGGGTAAGGGACTCCAGCTCGTCGGCGAGGTGCTGGGCGGCCCTGTCCTGCGCCAAGCCCTTGGCGGCAGCGCGCATGCTCTCGCGGCGGGCGGGGTTGGTCAGCGCATCCAGCAGGTCGCGCGCGAACGCCTCGCCGTCGATATCGGCGTCGGCGTGGACCGTCGCGGCCCCGGCGTCAACCAGCAGGCGCGCGTTCACGGTCTGGTGATCCGCCGTGGCAAAGGGGTACGGGACGAGGATCGAAGGCACGGCGAGCGCCGCGATCTCAGCGACCGAGGAGGCCCCGGCGCGCGACAGCACGACGTCGGCGGCGGCGAGCACATCGCCCATGTCGTCGATATAGGCTCGGACCTGCCAGCGCTTCGCCTCGGCATCGCTCAGACAAAGCAGCTCGCACGCCTCCTCGTAGCCCTTCTCGCCCGTCGACTGCACCACGTACACGTCCTCGATGCCCAGCACATCGCCCTTGAGCGCGGCGAGACGCTCGTTCAGGTGCTTGGCGCCCAGCGAGCCGCCAAAGACCAAGAGCATGGTCGCGTCCTCGGGGATGCCCAGCGCGGCGCGTCCGCGGGAGCGATCGCCCTCGAGCACGCTGCGGCGCACCGGATTGCCGGTGAACACGATGCGCGTCGAGGCGCCCGCGCGGTCGCGCAGCACGCCCTCCGCCCCAGGCTGCCCCAAGGCGATGAGGCTCGCCAGCTTGGCGGATTGCTTGTTCGCCAGGCCGGAAACCGAGTTCTGCTCATGCAGGGCCACCGGAACGCCGAGCTTGGCGGCGGCGCGCACGAGCGGCAGCTCGAGATACGCGCCAAAGCCGATCGCGACGTCGGGCTGCGGAATCTCGCCCTCGCGGAACTCCTTGAGCAGGCGGCGCTCCTCGCGGGCGAGATGCACGAGCGCCGTGGCGAGGGTCCAGGGGCGCTGGCGGTCAAAGCCCGTCACATGGACAGGGTGGAACGGAAAGCCCGCCTGAGGGACGAGCGTGCCCTCCAGACGGCGCGTCTCGCCAAAGAAGTGGACGTCGTGGCCACGGCGGCGCAGCTCGTCGGCCAGCGCGAGCGCCGGATTCACGTGTCCGGCGGTTCCTCCCGCCGCGATGGCAACCACCAGGCGCCTCTTATCGGTCATAACGGCTCCTCCCCGTCGATCGCCCATCATCATAGCGCCTCGTCTCACCCGAGCGGCGCGGGCGAGGCGAAGACGACACATCCCCGTAGTCGACGCGCGGGCGGTCGCCCCGCGGGCGCAGGCGGTCCTGAGCGCTGCCGCCCAAATCGATGCGCTCATATCCTGACCCGCGACCGCCCTCATCGCGCATGCCGCGAGGGGTGCGGTATCCACCCGCCGCTCCCCGCGAGCGGGCGGCGCTGCGGCCGCCGTCATAGACGCTCAGGCCTTGACCGCGATATCCAGCGGAACGAGGCGCGCGTCCCTCGCCGGGCAGAGGGCCGGCATCGCCCTGCCCGCGTCGCGAAGACCTCGTCCGCGCAGGACCGGCGGTGCTCCTGCCCATATGCGTGGAGATGTCCTGCTGCTCGCGCTCGCTCAGGCGTGCCGTGCGCATGGAGCCCCGACGAATCGAGGGGCGCTCGCGACCCGCGACCTCATCGTCACCGGAGGCGGACCCCAGCACGGCCAGGCCGGCACGGCGGCGGTCGGCGGCAGTCTGCACGTTGCTCTCAACCGAGACGCGAAAGATCAGCCCGGCGAGGATAAGCGAGGTCAGCACCGATGAGCCGCCGTAGCTGATGAACGGTAGGGGCTTGCCCGTCATGGGCAGCAGGCCCAGGATGCCAAAGGTGTTGATGATGAACTGGATGAGTAACACGAACGAGCAGCCCGAGGCGATGAGCTGCCCGTGCAGCGAGGCGGAGCGGCGCGCGATGTAGAACCCGGCGGCGATCATGGACAGGAACACCAAGACGAATATGGCCGTCCCCACAAAGCCGAGCTCCTCGCCGATGATGGCGAGGATGTAGTCGTTATGCGCCTCCGGCAGGTAGTTGTACTTCATGGTGGAGTTGCCGATGCCGCGCCCGAACGGACCGCCCGAGGCGAACGCCATGATCGCCAGCGTCGCCTGATAGCCGTCGCCAAAGGGGTCGCTCCATGGATCGAGGAACACGAGCAGGCGCGTGAAGCGGTACGACGAGGTGATGGCCAGCCCCACGGCCGCCACCACGAACACGGCGAAGAGCGCGCCGATCAAGCGGTATGAGATGCCGCAGATATACGCCATGGCGAACACCGTCACGGCGATGATGATCGTCGTGCCCAGGTCGGGCTCGGCAAAGATGAGAATCGCCGGCACGCCCAGGCAGATGGCCATCGACACCAAAAACGAGAACGTGTCGGTTACGCCGTCCTCGTAATAGTCGGACAGGATCTTGGCGGCCAGCACGATCACGGCGGGCTTGGCGAGCTCGGCGGGCTGCAGGTTGAAAAAGCCCAAGGGAATCCAGCGTGAGGCGCCCCAGGTATCGCCGCCGGCACCGACGGCGAGCACGACGAGCAGCAAGACGACGACGAAGGCCCACAGCACCTTGGAGGCGCTCGACCTGAACGCGCGCCAGGGAATGACGGCACGGGTGCCGATCACCGCGAACGCCACGAACCCGATCGCCATGAAGATGGCCTGGCGAAAGAGAAAGTACCACGAGCTGCCCTGCTCCTTGAGCGCTTCCACCGACGAGGCGGAGTACACCATGAGCAGGCCGAACGCGCAGATGGCGACCAGACAGCACACAAAGACCAGGCGCGGACGCATGATGCGCGCCGGCACGCCAGCGATCAGCTTCTCGCCCAGCTCGGAGTGACTGGTCGCGGTCGCCTTGCGCCTCGTGCGCTTGACGGGCCCGGAGGGCTCAGCATCGCCGCGCGTCCCGGGCGCCTTGGCGCCCGCCCCCTCGGATCGCCCGGGCGTCGGGCCGTCGGCGCCGTCCGCCTTCGCGCGTCGAGCAGCGCCGAACGGCAAACGGAATCCCTTCTTGTTGTCCTCGCCCATCCCGGCGCCGCGCTCGCCCACGATGCGCTACGCCTCCTGGGCGGAAAGCTCCGCCACATATGCACGGAACGCGTCGCCGCGCTCCTCGAATCCGGAGAACTCGTCAAAGGAGGCGCACGCCGGCGAGAGCAGGACCACGTCGCCGCGCTGCGCGAGCGAGCGCGCGACGTCCACCGCGTCGCGCAGGTCGTCCGCCTCGGCGATATCGATCTCGGCGGCGCCGCTCGCCTCGGAGAGCGCGGAGCGGAAGCGCTCGCGCGCCGCGCCAAAGCACACCACGGCGGCGGCGCGCGCGACCACGACCTCCATGAAGTCCGCAAGCGGCGTCCCCTTGTCGGAGCCGCCCAGCAGCAGAATCACGCGGGTGTCGGAAAACGCCGAGAGCGCCTTTTCCACCGCGTCGGTGTTCGTCGCCTTGGAGTCGTTGATGTAGCGCACGCCCTCGACCTCGCCCACGGGCTCGACGCGATGCGGCAACGGCGCGAAGGCCGCGAGCCCGGCACGGACGCCCTCGGGCGACGCCCCGCAGGCCAGCGCGGCCGCGGCGGCGGCGAGGGCGTTCAGCACGTTGTGGTCGCCGGCGATCTTGAGCTCGTCGGCGCGCACGAGCGCCGTCTCCCGCCCATCGATGCGCACCACCAGGTGCCCATCGCGCACAAAGGCGGCGTGCGCGCCGCCCGCATCGGCAAGGCCGAGCTTGAGCACGCGGCGGCCGGGGACGTACACGCGATCGGCGAAGGCGGCGATGCCCTCGTCCTCGACGTTCACGATGGCGAGGTCGGACTCGTCCATGTTGCGGAACAAGTCGATCTTGGCCAGGGCGTAGTTCTCGTGCGTGCGATGCCACGCCAGGTGGTCGGGCGTGATGTTCAGCAGGATGGCGACGCGCGGGTGCAGCTCGGCAGTCGTCGCGATCTGGTAGCTGGAGAGCTCCGCGACGAACCACTCGCCCTCGGCGCGCCGATCGACCTCGTGGATCGCGGCGTTGCCGATGTTGCCCACCGCGACGCTCGCGAGGCCCGAGGCGCGCAGGAGCTCGTTAGTGAGGCTGGTGACGGTGGTCTTGCCGTTCGTGCCGGTGATGGCGCACCAGCGCTCGGGCGACAGGCGCCATGCGAACTCGGGCTCGCCCATGATCTCGCCGCACGCGGCAGAGGCGTTGCGGAAGAACTCGGAGAACTCCGAGATGCCCGGGCTCGCCACGCAGATATCGTATGCGCCCTCGATGTCCTCGGTGCCATACGCAAAGCGCACGCCCGCCCCCTCGAGCTCCCGCGTCCGCTCGGTGGGGGCGGACTGGGCGCCCCCGTAGACGGTGACGGAGGTCACGCGGTCGCCCAGGTGATCGACGGCCCACGAGACGACCTCGAGGCCCGTCGAGCCCTGACCGAGGACGAGCAGGCTAAAACGTTGCGGTAACGGCATATGAGCATCCTATCCGAGCTGGAAGAACAGGGCGAGGCCCAGCGCGCCAAAGGCGGCGGAGACGATCCAAAAGCGAATGACGACCTTGGTCTCCGCCCAGCCCTTCTTTTCGAAATGATGGTGAATGGGGGCCATGAGGAACACGCGCTTGCCGGTGGTCTTAAAGCTCACGACCTGAATCATCACCGAGAGGGTCTCGGCGATGAACAGCCCGCCCACGACGAGCGACACGACCTCGGTGTTGGTGAGCACCGCCACGGCGGCAAGCGCGCCGCCCAGCGCGAGGGAGCCGGTATCGCCCATGAAGATCTGCGCGGGATAGGCGTTGAACCACAAGAAGCCGATGCAGCCTCCGGCGCAGGCCGCGCAGAAGATGGCGAGGTTCGCGTCGTGGCGGACAAAGCAGATGGCGGCCATGACGATCATGGAGATCATCACCGTGCCGCCCGCCAGGCCGTCGAGGCCGTCGGTGAGGTTGACGGCGTTGGACATGCCTGCCAGCAGCAGGAACACGAAGACGAGATAGAGCCAGGGAATCCGGATGTCCATCCCGCCCACGGTGAGGGTGGTGGTGAGCACGCCCAGGTCGATGGTGAAGCCGCCCGGAAAGCGGATGACCGGCGCCACGTCGCAATAGTTCACGGCGATGATAAAGAACACGAGGACGATCAGGGTGAGGCCGATCATCTTGCCCGTGGGCGTGAGGCCCAGCGAGCGCTTCTGCACCACCTTGGTGACGTCATCGAACAGGCCGAGCGCGCCGGTGGCGAGCATCGCGCCCACGGCGAGCAGCAGCTCGACGGTGGGACGGGCCATGATCAGGCAGGTGAAGCAGACGGCGAGCAGGATGATCACGCCGCCCATGGTGGGCGTGCCGGCCTTGACCAGGTGCGACTGGGGGCCGTCGGCGCGAATCTGCTGCCCGATGCCGTCCTTTTTGAGAAAGCGGATCCACAAGGGCATGATGAGCCCGGCGATCATCGCGGATATGAAGATGGCCAGAAAAACCTGGTAGGTGGGATACGCGGGGTTACCGAGCATCGGCGCACACCTCTTCCACAAAACGGTCGAGCCCGACAAAGCGCGAGCCCTTCACCAACACGAGGTCGCGCTCGCCGAGCACGCCGGCAAAACGCTTGATGAGCACATCGCAGGACGGCACCACCTGGACGTCGCCCTCGTCCATGCCCATGAGGCGCGCGGCGGTGGCCATCTCGTCAGCGAGCTCCCCGCCCACGCAGATGAGCAGCCCGGGCCGCTTCGCCGCGGCATAGGCGCCCGTGAGCGCATGCAGGCGCGGCGCCTCGTCGCCCATCTCGCCCATCTCGCCCAGCACGGCGATGCGCATGCCGGAGCACGGCAGGCTGCCCAGCAGGTCGAGGCCCGCGGCCATGGACTCCGGGCTCGCGTTGTACGAGTCGTCGATCACGCGGGCGCCGCATGCGGCATGGCGGACCTGTGCGCGGCGACCGGTCATCTCGAGCGAGGCGAACGCCTCGTCGATCTCGAAGGCGGGGACGCCCAGGCGATGCGCCACGGCCGCGGCGAACAGCGCGTTGGGGACCGACTGCGCACCGGGGATCGACAGGTGGGTCTTAAAGCTCGAACCGTCCTCGAACGTAATGTCGAAGTGGGCACGTCCGTCCTCGTCGAGCTCGATATGGGTCGCGCACACGTCGTCGTCGGTCGAGGTCCCGGCCAGCACCACGTCGATCCCCGCGGGACGGGCATAGCGCTCGATGATGTACGGCGTGAAGTCGTCCTCGCCGTGCAGCACCAGGGCCGAGTGATGGCCCTCGAAGTTCTCCGCGCTGGGGGGCATGCCCTCGACGATCTCCGCCTTGGCGCGGGCGATCCCCTCCCGGCTGCCGAGCATGCCGATATGCGAGGTCCCCACCTTGGTGATGATGCCAAAGGTGGGCTGGGCGCACGCCGTGAGGCGGCTGATCTCGCCAAAGTCGTTCATGCCCATCTCGAGCACGAGCATCTGCGTATCCGCCGGGGCCGACAGGATGGTGAGCGGCAGCCCAATGAGGTTGTTGTAGTTGCCCGCCGTGGCGTGCACGCGGTAGCGCTTGGAAAGGCACGCCGCCAGGACGTCCTTGGTCGTGGTCTTGCCGATCGATCCGGTCACGCCGATGACCGTGCAGCGCAGGCGGGCGCGATAGCCCTGGGCAAGGCGCAGCAGGAACTCGGTGGGGTCGTCGCAGGTAAGGACGGCGCACCCGCGCTCGCGGGCCATGGCGACGACCTCGTCCTCCGGGTCGCGCGTCATCACGACCGCGCCCGCGCCCAGCTCGATCGCCTTGAGCGCGAAGTCGTTGCCGTCCACGCGCTCGCCGGGAAAGGCCACGAAGATGGCGTCCGGCTCGACGGCGCGCGAGTCGATGGTCACACCCCGGCACATGCGGTCGGGGTCCCCCGCCGCAAGGCGCGCGCCCGTCGTGCTCTCGAGATACTTGACTGCGATCTCAACCATATGAGTGGCAACCTTTCCACTGCGGCACCATACAACCTATTGATGGTACCTCGACTCACCCGCATGGTGGTGCAGGCCATGTGAACCCTACCGCGTGGGCTTGATGCCCAGCGCCGGCAGGGCCGTCTCCATGATCGTCCTGAACACGGGCGTCGCCGCATCGGAGCCCGCCGCCGTGCCGTCGAGCGTGATGTAGCACATGGCGCGCGGGTCGCTCGTCGAGACGAAACCCATGAACGAGGACATGTAGTTATCCTCCAGATAGCCGTTCTGGCCCTCCGACGCGCGCTCCGCCGTGCCGGTCTTGCCCGAGACCTCATAGCCGACGACCTGCGCGAGCTTGCCCGTGCCCTCATCCACCACGGTGCGCATCATGTCCGCCACGGCGCGCGCGGTCTCCTCCGACACCACGCGCGTCTCGCCGTCCGTCCAATCGACCTCCTGGCCGGCACGGGTCTTGAGAAAGTGCGGCGTGGTCATGACGCCCTTGTTGGCGATGGCGCTCATGGCGCGGACCATCTGCACGGGCTCCACCGCAAGCGCTTGGCCAAAGGACATGGATCCCAGCGTCGCGCCGTCGTACTCGTCGCGGTCCTTGATGATGCCAAGCGACTCGCCCGGAAAGTCGATTCCCGTGGACGCGCCGAACCCAAAGTCGCCGATCACGTGGGCGTCGAAGTCGTCGGCCCCCACCTGTTGCCCCACGAGCACAAAGCCCGTGTTCGAGGAGCGGCGCATCATCTCCCGCAGCGTCATGGTCATGCCGTAGTCGCGCTTGTCGGCGTCGCGCACCTGGTCGTCGCCCACCTGGACCACCGCGGGCACCGAGAACTCGGTGTCGGGCGTCATGCCCTCGTGCTCGATGGCGGCGGCCGCCACGAACGACTTGAACACGGAGCCCGGCTCGTAGACGTCGGTCACCATGCGCAGGTTGAGGTCCGCGTTGGAGGCGGAGGCGAGGTCCGTGGGGTCGAAGGTGGGATACGAGCAGCAGCAGATGATCTCGCCCGTGGTGGGGTCGCTCACCATGACCGAGCCGTTCTTGACCCCCACCCGCTCGACGACCTCGGCTAGGGCGTCCTCCGCGACGCGCTGGATGTTGGCGTCGAGGCCCAGCACGATGTCCATGCCGTCCTGCGCCGGCACCTTTTTGTACGCGCCGCCGGCGATGAACGAGCCGTCGAGCGCCCGCTCGCGCGCCAACGACCCGTTGACGCCCGTGAGGATCTCGTCGTATTGCTTTTCCAGGCCGGACACGCCCACGTTGTCCACGTTGACGATGCCCAGCACCTGCGAGGCGAGCGCCCCGTTGGGATACACGCGTTTGATGGCGGGCTCGAACTCGATGCCCGTGATGTTCTTCTTTTCCAGGATCTCGGCGTCCGCCTCGTCGACCTGACGCTTGACATACGCGAACGTGGTGTCCTGGTCGATCAGGTCGGAGACGAAATCCTCCTCCACGCCCAACACCTCGACGAGGGCCTTGATCGCCTTTTTGCGCTGCTTCTTCTCGATGAGCTGCGGATTGACGTAGACGTTCTTGCACTCGACGCTCGAGGCGAGCACCGTGCCGTTGCGGTCGTAGATCGTGCCGCGCTTGGCGTAGAGCACCTGGCTGGTGAGCCTGCGGGCATCTGCCTCGGCCTGGTACCGGTCTGCGTTCACCAGCTGGAAATCGGCGAGGCGCGCGGTGATGGCGAGGCCGGCGAGGCCCAGGCCCGCCATGAGGAACCCGTGGCGCGAAATGGGCTCGTTGGCGAGGTCGGAATGCAGCCAGTCGGTCTGGACGCGACGGCGCTCGCCCGAGGTGCGGCCCCCGCGCGAGCGAGGGTCTCGGGCACCGGGAGCCATGCGGTCAGCGCCGGCGCGACGGTCCGAGTCGGCGCGCGTCGAGGCGTCCCCGCGACCCGCGTAACGGCCGCGACGCGCGTCGCCGCGCGCGCCTTCCCTGCGGTCAAAACCGCGATTTCCGTTCCTATCAGACGACATGCGCAGCCGCCCTGCCGCCTACTCGCCGAGCGCGGGCGACGCACCCGCATCGGCGCTGACGGACGAATCGGTGTACTCGGTGAAGTCGAGGGTGACGCCGCTCTCGGCGGCCACCATGCCATAGCCCTCCGCAAGGTCGCGAATGCGCGTGGAGGAGCCGTAGACGGCGCGCATGACCTCGAGGTCGGAGCTCTGCTCCTGCTCCTCGGTAAGTTCGTTGGACAGCGTCGCCGCACTGTTGAGCGTCGACGTGGTGAGACCGGCGAGGGTCACGCGGAACAGGCCCAGGGCCACGAACAGCACCGCGAGCACCGCGAAGACCTTGACGCAATGCGTGAACTGGGGACTTACGTCCTGGCTCGCCTCGCGGCCGGCGCCCGCAACGACGTCGAGGCGCGGGCGCGCGTTCTCCGCCGGAGTCGGGGCCGGAGCGTAGCCGGCATGGGTTTGGGGCCGCATATCATAGGCATATGCTGCATTTGAGGTGTGGTAACCCATGATATGCGACCCTCCGTCCCGGAAAAGTAGAAAGCGAAACAAATGGCGCGGGGCGGATTCGCGGGCACCAAACGACTAGAGGCGTTCGGCGCAGCGGATCTTGGCCGATCGCGCTCGTGGGTTGCGCGCGACCTCCTCGGCCGTGGCAACCAGTGGTTTGCGGGTGGTGACCTTGACTATCGGCACGTTGCCGCACACGCACACCGGGATATCCGGCGGGCAGGTGCACCCCTGCGAGAGCTCCTGGAACAGGCGCTTGACGATGCGGTCCTCAAGCGAGTGGTACGAGATCACGCACACGCGCCCGGCCGGGTTGAGCCAGCGCACCGCCGCCTCGAGCCCGCGCTCGAGGACATCGAGCTCATGGTTGACCTCGATGCGGATGGCCTGGAAGCTGCGCTTGGCGGGATGCCCCCCGTGCCGGCGCGCCGCGGCCGGAATGCCGGCCTTGATGACATCGACGAAATCTCCCGTGGTGGCAAGAGGAGCCACCTGCCTTCTGCGCACGATCTCGCGCGCGATCTGGCGGGCGAACTTCTCCTCTCCGTAGATGCGGAGAATCCGGGCGAGGTCGGCTTCGGTATAGGTGTTCAAGACCTCAGCTGCGTTTAAGGTGTTGGTTCCCGGATCCATACGCATGTCGAGTGGGGCGTCCTCGTTGTACGAGAAACCCCTACCAGGGATATCGAGTTGGGGGCTCGAGACGCCCAGGTCGAAGAGGAATCCATCCACGCCCGGCACCTGCGCCGAGCACAAGAGCTCGTCCAAGTCCCCAAAGTTACCCTTGAGGAGCTTATGCGGCGTTCCCGGGGCCTCGGCGTCAAGCCGCTTCCCCGCCGCCTCGAGCGCCATGTCGTCCTGGTCGATTCCCAGCAACAGCCCCTCGGTCCCAACCTGGGCGGCCATCCTGACGGAATGGCCCGCGCCGCCGAGCGTGCAGTCGCACACGACGGATCCCGCGGAGAGCTGAAGCTGCTCGAGCACTTCTTGGAGCATGACAGGTTCATGCCGATATTCAGGTGTCAACGTACCTGCTCCCTCGTTCGTGTCCATGGGGGCGTCTCCCTTAATCGAAGAAGTCCGCGAGGATGTCCTCGGTCTCGGCCTGACGTGCCGCATAGGTCTCGCGATCCCAGATCACCAGGCGGTCGTCGCCACCGACAACCGTGACCTCGCGATCCAGATGAGCCTTCTTGCGGTCGTGCTCGGGAAGGCTGATGCGGGCGGCGGAGTCTATTTCAAGTGTGGTTGCCGCACCGTACAGAGCCTCCTTGACCATGCGATGGGAGCGATTGGTGGGATCGAACCCGCCCTTCGCCTCAAACACAGAGTCAACCCAGACCTTGAACGTGTCCTCGGTGAACACGTACAGGGCGTCGACTTCCTTTTCAGGAGCGGGAAGGACGCGCACAAGGCCCTCGAGCTGCTTTTTAAAGGCGGGCGGCAGTGATAAACGACCCTTTGCATCGAGATTTCGATCATAGGTACCGTTGAAATACACTGGCACGCACCCCCTTAGGCTTACTCGTGGGCATGTGCGGGAGCCACCCCGCCGTCGACGCTTTTCATTCTATGGGGGGCTCCCCCCTTTCGCAACACTTTTTCCCACTTTCTCCCCCACAGCTCCCCCAGCCGTTCAAACCTCCCCCGCAGTCAGCTCGAACAGGCGTTTGTGCCCACACAAGATGTTGTGTTTTGCCCGTACGTGGCCACCACGGGTCGGAACCGTTCCCGCAGCTTAAACCTTCTAGTTGAGGTTGAACCGATTTTTGATTTGTGCCCGACTTGTGGGCGAGCTATGGGTGGGGCTCCCACCCCAAAAGCACCCAGGCACCTCGCGATGGCCCTGCGCACGGATGCCCCGCGGGGCGGCGAGAGACAGGCCGAAGGAGCACGACGGGGTCCGGTGATGACCGGTCGCGACATGGGTGTCCGAGCGACGCGCGCGATCGGGCCGCCCTATGCAGGTAATACGTGCGGCAGGTGCGACGGAGATGCGCGGCGGCTATGCGCGCGGGTGCGCCGCAAGATAGACCTCGCGCAGCTGCGTTTGGTCCACATGCGTGTAGATTTGCGTGGTGGCGATATCCGCATGCCCAAGGATCTCCTGCAATACGCGCAGGTCGGCGCCGCCCGCGAGCATGTGCGTGGCGAACGAGTGCCGCAGCGTGTGCGGATGCAGGCCCTCGATGCCCACTGTGCGGCCGTAACGCTCGCATATGGCATGAACGCTTTGACGGGAAAGGCGCGTCCCCCGTGCATTGAGAAAGACAGCCGGGCTCACGCCCGCGGCACGCGCATGCCCCATGAGCTCATCGCGCGCGCCGAGCGCGAGGTACGCGTCGAGGGCCCGCAGCGCCGAGCCGGTTATGGGCGCCAAGCGCTCCTTCGAGCCCTTGCCCATCACGAGCAGGAACTCCTCTTCGAGATGCAGGTCGCGCACGTCGAGTCCCGTGAGCTCGCTCACGCGCAGGCCGCAACCGTACAGGACCTCGAGGACCGCGTGGTCGCGCGCACCCGCCGCCGTGGCGGGAAACGGCTGGTCGAGCAGGGCGCACGCCTGGTCTATCGATATGACATCGGGCAGGCGCTTGACCGCCTTGGGCGTGCGGATGGCGGAAGTCGGGTACGTCGCGGAGATGCCCTCGCGCACGAGGAAGCGGTGGAGACCCTTGACGGCGGACAGCGCGCGGTTGACCGACGCGTCGGCCGCTCCCGCCTCGCGGCGATGCGCGACAAAATCCTCGACGTCGCGGCGGGTCACGCCGTCCGGGCCCGTCACCCCGCGCTCCGCCAAGAATGCGCGGTAGGCCTCAAGGTCACGCCGATACGCCGCGACCGTGTTGGGCGAGAGGTTGCGCTCCACCGACAGGTGCCCCAGGTACTCCCGGCAGCACCGCTCCAGCTCGGTCATACCTAGCGGTGATAGTACCCGCTGCGCTCGAACTTGGGCTCGCAGCAGACGTTGATGCCGAGCTTCTTGAACAGCGCCTCATCGGAACTGGAGATAATCACCGAGAAGAACGCGTCGCAACCGCGCAGGAGGGGCAGGCCGGCGAGCACGCGGGCGGCCACCTCGCTCGTGGCGGAGGTGATGGAGAGCGCGATGAGCGTCTCGTCCGGGTGCAGGCGAGGGTTCACGCTGCCGAGCTGGCTCGTCTTGAGGCGGCTGATGGGCTCGATGGCGTCGTTCGAGATGACCTCGAGCTCCATGTCCACGCCGGTGACGGCCTTGAGCGCGTTCATCATGAGCGAGCTCGCCGCGCCCAGGCGCGTGGAGGTCTTGCCCGTGACGACCGATCCGTCGGGCAGCACCATGGCGCCGGCGGGAGAACCGGTGGTCTCCTCCTTGAGCAGCGCCGCGGAGCGGGCCGGGGACAGGTCCTTGTTGACGCCGACCTTCTGCATGATGGCCTTGAGCTTGTCCACCTGCTCCGAGCCGCAGCCCGTGCGCTTGACGTTGACGGCGGCGGTGAAGTAGCGGCGGACGATCTCCATGTTGGCCGCCTCGCGGCACGCCTCGTCGTCGCAGATGGCGTAGCCCACCATGTTGACGCCCATGTCGGTGGGGCTCATGTAGGGGCTCTCGCCCAGGATCTTCTCCATCAGGGCCTTGACCACGGGGAACGCCTCGACGTCGCGGTTGTAGTTCACCGTGGTGACGCCGTGCGCCTCGAGGTGGAAGGGATCGATGATGTTGGCGTCGTCGAGGTCGACCGTGGCGGCCTCGTAGGCGATGTTCACCGGGTGGTTGAGCGGCAGGTTCCACACGGGGAAGGTCTCGAACTTGGCGTACCCGGCGGCCACGCCGCGCCTATGCTCATGGTAGAGCTGCGACAGGCAGGTGGCGAGCTTGCCCGAGCCCGGGCCCGGCGCCGTCACCACGACGAGCGGGCGCGTGGTCTCGACGAACTCGTTCTTGCCGTAGCCGTCCTCACTCACGATGAGGTCGATGTCGTGCGGATAGCCCTCGATGGGATAGTGCAGCTTACACGTGATGCCGAGCATCGAGAGGCGGCGGCGGAACTGATCTGCCGCCGGCTGGCCGGAGTACTGGGTGAGCACCACGGCGCCGACCAAAAGGCCGTTGGAGCGGAAGATGTCCGCTAGGCGCAGCACGTCCTCGTCATAGGTGATGCCGAGGTCGCCGCGGGCCTTGTTCTTCTCGATGTGGTTGGCGTTGATCGCGATGATGATCTCGACGTCATCCGACAGGCTCTTGAGCATGCGGAACTTGCTGTCGGGCTCAAAGCCGGGAAGCACGCGGCTCGCATGGTAATCGTCGAAGAGCTTGCCGCCGAACTCGAGGTAGAGCTTGCCGCCGAACTGGGCGATGCGCTCCTTGATGTGCTCGGCCTGGCTGGCGATGTACTTCTCGTTATCGAAACCCTGGCGCATGCGGCGGCTCCTTGCGTTGTTCACGGCGGTACCCACACAGTCTAGCCGAGGACGGCGCGCATCTGGTGCGGACGCGAACTTTTCACGCAAACGACCTTGCACGCGAGCACCACTCCGCCGTCTTAGAACGTACCGAAGCGGACGACCATCCCCTCTCACATCCCACCGCCTCGGGGACGGGGTGTATCGTCCGCCGCTCGGACAGTCCTGCTCACGACGGAGGCCCCATAAGGGGCCTCCTGTTCGTGCGGAACTCGCGCCGGATGATACGCCCCGCCCCCGAGTCGGCTTGCCCGACCGAAGGGGTCGAAACACAAAGCGCCCCCTCCCGCGCACGGAAACGGGAGGGGGCAGAAAGGTAGGTCGCAACCGATCGCAAGACGATTCAAGTGACCGGTCGGACGGCTATTGAGCGACCGCGGAACCCATATGGGGTGCATACGCTATGATCACGGCCGCAAAGCATCCATCGGGTACTAGATCACCATGCAAGCCACCGTCGTGATGACCATGCTCGCAAGCGTGAGAATCACGATGAGCGGCATGGCGAACTTGAGCCACGTGGTCCACTCGATCTTGGCGAGCGACAAGCCGCCCATAATCGCGCCCGAGGTGGGAGTGAACAGGTTCACGACGCCGATGGCGGACGAGAAGATCATAACCATGACCTCAGGCGAGAATCCCAGACCGGCAGCCAGCGGGCCCATGATGGGCATGGAGACGGTAGCCATACCGGACGTAGACGGAATCAGGAACGAAAGGCCGAAATAGACCAAGAACGCAACAGGTGCAAAGATGAAGCTCGGCACGCCCTTGAGCATGGCAGCAGCGGCGTCGAGCACGTACATGTCAAGACCGGTAGCGGCCATGAGGACGGAGATGCCACGGGCCAGCGCGATGATCAGGACGACGGACATCATGTCGGCGGCGCCAGTGATGAACGTGTTGACGATCTGCTTCTCGGACAGGCCACCCACGATGCCGATCACAATGGCCATGATGAAGAACCACGTGGAGGCCTCATCGAAGTACCACTGGCCAATGGGAAGGCCGGTGATAACCGCAGACCAAGCCTGGGTAATGGTATTACCGTCGGCGTCGTACACGCCGTTGTCGAAGAAGCCTGCAACGTTCGCATTAAGGTCGCCCAGCGGGATGAAGCCGACGATCATGACGACGAAGGTGAAAGCGAAAATGCCCAGAACGGCCTTCTGACGACCGGTAAGCTTGACCTCCTTGGCGGCCTCGGCAGCAGCTGCGCCATGGGCGGCCTCGGCGTCCTTCTGCTCCTGCAAAGACAGGAACGTGGAGCCCTTATCGGCCTTGACCTTCTTGGCGTAGCGCATCACGAAGATAATGGAGATCAGCGTGGTCACAACGGTGAGAAGGAAGCCCAGACCAATGATGATGGTCTGATCAACCTCGATGCCCTTGGAGGAAAGGGCATCGACGGCGGCACCGACGGCGAACGGGTTGACCGTGGAGCCCAGGCAGCCGCATCCCGCGCCGAGTAGGACGGTAGCGGCGCCGACCAGCGGGTCGAAGCCGGCAGCCATCATGGTGGCGGCAAGCAGGGCGTAGAACGGGACCGTCTCTTCACACATGCCGTAGGAGGTTCCGCCGAGGGCGAACAGGCACATGAGCACCGGAATAATCCAAATCTCGCGGCCCTTGAGCTTCTGAACGAGCACGGCGATGCCGTTGTCCAGCGCGCCGGTCTCGGTCATCATGCCGAGGAAGCCGCCGAGGATCATTACGAAGAGGCAGACGGGCAACGCATCGGCGAAGCCCTTGACCGGCGCCGTGAAGAAGTCGCTGAACGTAGCAGCGGTCACGGCATCCGTCGTACCGGAAACAATCACGGTGATGACGGCGACGATTGCCAATAGGGCAAGAAGAATGGTGAACGATGAGGGCATGCCGCGCTTTTTCTTGGCGGTTTCAGTCATTGTTCTCATCCCCCCTTCTTTGTACTACTTAGGCTTATCCCGCATGGACGGGGCGCAATCCGTGCCGTGCGACGCCCCAAGCGGCGGGAAAACTACCAAAAGGACCACCGCTCGGGACGCGCAGCGATGCGCCCCGAGCGGGCAGACGATGCGCTCTTACTTGAGCGTGGCGTACATAATCGCCTTGATGGTGTGCATGCGGTTCTCGGCCTCGTCGAACACCTTGGACTGCGGGGACTCGAAGACGGCGTCCTCGACCTCCATCTCGGTGACGCCGAACTTCTCGGCGATCTCGGCACCAGTGGTGGTGTTGGTGTCGTGGAAGGCCGGCAGGCAGTGCAGGAAGATGGCGGAAGGATCGGCCATGGCCATGAGCTCGGTGGTGACGCGATAGGGCTCGAGCTGCTTGATGCGCTCGGTCCAGACCTCGTCGGGCTCGCCCATGGAAACCCAGACGTCGGTGTAGATGACGTGGGCGCCGGTGCAGGCCTCCTTGGGGTCCTCGGTGAGGGTGATGGTGCAGCCGTTGGCCTCGGCGATGGGCTTGCAGGCCTCGATTACGTCGTCAGCAGGCATGCACTCCTTCGGGCCGCAAGCCACGAAGTTCATGCCGAGCTTGGCGCACACGACCATGAGGGAACGAGCGACGTTGTTCTTGGCGTCGCCCATGAAGACGAGGGTCTTGCCCTTGATGTCGTAATTGAAGTTCTCCTGGACGGTCAGGATGTCGGCGAGCATCTGGGTGGGGTGCCACAGGTCGGTCAGGCCGTTCCACACCGGAACGCCGGACTTGGCGGCGAGCTCCTCGACGTCCTCCTGGTCGAAGCCGCGGAACTCGATGCCATCATACATGCGGCCGAGCACGCGGGCGGTGTCCTCGATGGACTCCTTCTTGCCCATCTGGGACGAACCGGGGTCGAGGTAGGTCACGCCCATGCCCAGGTCCATGGCGCCGACCTCGAAGGAGCAGCGGGTGCGCGTGGAGGTCTTCTGGAAGAGCAGGACGATGTTCTTGCCCTCAAGATACTTGTGCGGAGTGCCCGTGCGCTTGAGGTCCTTGAAGTTCTTGGAGAGCTGGAGCAGGTACTCGATCTCCTCGGTGGAGAAGTCGAGCAGACGCAGGAAGCTGCGGCCGGAGAGGTTAACGCCCATGTGGGCTCCTTTCGGGTACGTGGATGGAAAGCAAACGCCGGCCTGCGAGAAACGCGATCTCGCAGGCTGGCAAACCCTAACACATTATCAAGCGAGCCCTAACAACGTGAGTGGGTCAGGCGCTCACCGCCTGTCCAACGGCGGCGGGCGGGTGGGAGCTGTAGCAACTCGACCACGTGAGCGGGTTTCCCAAGTGCCGTAGGTCGGGATGAAAGCGATGGGGCGCACGCCTGACGTGCGGCGCCCCTCGCTTAAGTCCCAAGGTGCGGTGCCTGGGGAAGCCGGCTACAGGACCGTTAAATGTCCTCGCGCCAGAAGGGCATGCTCATGCAGCGCGGGCCGCCACGGCCGCGGGAGAGCTCGGCGGACGGCACGACGAGGAGGTCGAGGCCCTCCTTGTAGAGCACGTCGTTGGTGACGGTGTTGCGAGCGTAGACGCAGATCTTGCCGGGGGCGACGGCCAGCGTGTTGGAGCCGTCGTTCCACTGCTCGCGAGCAGCCGCGATGGGGTCGCCGCCGCCGCACTTGATTAGCTTGATCTGATCGACGCCGGTGGCGTCCTCGAGGATGTGCTCGAGCGTGTCGCAGATCTCGCGGATCTTGACGTCGCCGGGGTTGGCGCCCGGGGTGAGCTCGTAGACCTTGAGGGTGCCCATGATGGCCGGGTGGATGGTGAACTTATCCACGTCGATCTGGGTGAACACGGTGTCGAGGTGCATCATGGCGCGGTTGTTGGGGATGTCGAAGGCGAGGATGCGGTCGACCTTGGAATCGCTGTTCCAGAAGATGTTCTGGGCCATGACGTCGATGGCGGCAGCCTGGGTGCGCTGGGAGATGCCCACGGCCAGGGTGTGCTCGTTGATGTTGAGCACGTCGCCACCCTCGGTGTGGAACGCGGCGTCGCGACGGAAGTACAGGGAGACGTCCTTGTAATCCGGGTGATACTTGAAGATGTACTTGCCGTACAGGGTCTCGCGGTTGCGGGTGACGGAGTACATGCGGTTGAGGTTCACGCCGTTGCCGATGACTGCGAACGGGTCGCGGGTGAAGTACAGGTTCGGCATCGGGTCGATGATGAGGTCGGACTCGGACTCGGTGTTCACCAGGGAGTCGAGGGTGGTGGAGCTCACCAGGGGCAGCTCGACCTCGGCCTTGGTCAGACCGGCCATGGTCTTCTGGACGAACTCGAGGTTGTCCTTGATGGAGTCGAGCTTCTCGCGGACGACCTTGGGCATCTCCTGGCCCTTGATGCCGGCCTCGGCGATGTACTGATCGAGGAACTCATCGCGAGCGCTGGGCACCGCGTCGAAGACCTCGGCGACGAGCTTCTCGAGATACAGAACCTCTACGCCCTGGTCGCGAAGGATCTGGGCAAAGGTGTCGTGCTCCTCCTGAGCGACCTCGAGGAACGGGACATCGTCAAAGAGCAGACGCTCCAGCTCGAACGGCGGAAGATTCAGCAGCTCCTCGCCGGGACGATGCAGGCAGACCTTCTTAAGCTGCCCAATCTCGCTCGAGACATGCAAGCCTTTCGTCATTGCCTCCTACCTTTCTTTTTTGGGCCGCGAGCGCGCACGCCGCGGTCCCGCTTTAAGCCCCATCCGCGGGGCTCCGTTCGACACTTACCGTTATATCCAATTTTTCCCCTCATATCCCCGGCACCGCCAAACGGTCGAAAATGAGTGGGGAACGGTATATTGCCTGTAACCCTGCAGCTCGGTGCTTTTTCGAAATAAAGCGTTTTACATGGGTGAATACTGCTGCGGGCAAGATGGGCACCTTGGTATAAACGCATAAAAGCATACCTAGAATTGAATAATCTTGTACCGTTTCTGTATATTCTTACGGACTTGAGCAGGGCTTATTGAACATCTGTTAATATGCAACTTCTAACGCAGTTTATGCAGTTTGATGTGAAAACACGACGTTTATCGCTAGTTAGCGACCGCCTGCGCGTATTTTTGTGCAAACCGTGGAGCGTCCCCGCAACGCAGCGGCGCCGCCCGGACGCAAATCGCCCGGACGGCGTCGTTGGAATCGCAGGTTATCGAACTCGAATCGAGCGCCCTCTCCCCAAAAAGAAGAAGAATACGCCCGCACATGGTCGCCATGCATGCAGGAGCGGGCGCTTGGGCGAGAAGGCCCGGGCGCCCACGCCAAGGCCTATAGGACGAGCAGCGCCCCCGTGCACACGACCACACTCGCCACCGCGATCGCGATGATGGGAACCAGCGCCCATTTGAGCCACGTGGGATATTGGACGCGCGCGAGCAGCAGGCCGGGCAGGAACACGGCGGTGGGGCTGAACAGGTTGGCGAGACCGTTCGCGGCGCAGAAGATCGTGATGACGACCTCGGGCGCAAAGCCCAGATTCGCCGCCAGCGGCCCCAGGATGGGCATTGAGATGGTCGCGAGCGCGGAGGTCGAGGTGATGACCACCGACAGGCCCAGATACACCAGATAGCTGATGGGCCCGAACGCCAGGGCGGAGGTTCCCTCGAGCGCGGTGGACGCGGAATCGAGGATGACCATGTCGAGGCCGGTCTGCCCCATGAGGATCGAGATGGCGCGCGAGAGGCCCACCATGAGCGCGACGCCGATCATGTCCGCGGCACCGTCGAGGAAGCCGTCGACGATCTCGTTCTCGCGCAGGCCGCCGAACACGCCGATCACGATGGCCATGAGGAAGAACCAGATGGACGCGTCGTTGAAGTACCACTCGCCCAGCGGGTTGCCCGTGAGCAGGCCGCTCCAGGGCATGACGGTCCACGCCTCGGCGGCCTCGTCGTACACGCCGCCCGCCGTGAAGATGTCGACGCCAAAATCGGCCCAGGGAATAAAGCCACAGATCATGATGACGAAGGAGACGCCGAACAGCGCCAGGGCGACCTTGCGCTTGGCGGTGAACTCCAGGGCGGCCGGGCCGTCCGCCGCGGAGGCGGAACCCTCGCCGTACGCCTCCTCCGCCGCATGGCGCTCCTGCAGGGACAAGATGGTGGAACCCTTGTCGCGGCGCACGCGGTTGGCGTAGCGCAGGATGAAGAACAGCGAGATGGCGTAGCTCACGACGGTCAGGATCGCGCCGAGGGCGATCACGATGCCCTGGTTGACCTCGATGCCCACGCTGGCGAGCGAGTCGATGGCCACACCGCACGCAAACGGGTTCACCGTGGAGCCCAGGCACCCCACGCCGGCGCCGAGCAGCACCGTTGCGGCGGCGACCATGGTGTCGAAGCCCGCGGCGAACATGGTCGCGGCGAGCAGGCCGTAAAACGGAATCGTCTCCTCGCAAAAGCCGTACGTGGAGCCGAGCAGCGCAAAGATCGCCATGATCACGGCGATGAGCACCGTCTCGCGTCCGTGGAGCCTGCGCACGAGGGCAGCGATGCCCGCGTCGAGGGCCCCCAGCTTATTGACGATGCCCAGGCACCCGCCCAAGATCAGCAGGAAGAGCGACACCTCGATGCCGTCCAAGAAGCCCAACACGGGCGAGGCGAGGATGTCGCTCACGCTCGCCGCCGTCACGCCCGGGACGAACTGCGCGAGGACGATCGTCGCCAACCCGACGAGCAGCGTGATGGCGATCAGGATGGTGTAGGAGGAGATCATGACCTTTTCTTTTGCGGTCTTTCCCCCTGACGTTTCTGACATGGAATGCCTCCATTCGATAGACCGACTCCCCGGAACGCCGCAGCCGCGCCGGGGTCCGTCCAAAGGGTACCGCGCGCACGCCCGAACCTCAAACCAAAGACGTCCTTGCGGGCACCCCGCGCCCGCGCCCGCAAGGCTCCCCAACGTATGGCGTTTCCGGCCTTGTGCGCGAAACGTGCCCTTATGCGAACGAGAGGGCGGCACCAGGGGGCCTTCCGGTATCATGGGTGAGATTTCGCGTCCTCGACGCATGAAGATTCACGAGCAGACGGTGGTGCACCTATGGAACATGCGATGCCATACCTCTTTGTGGCTGCCGCGGCCTTCCTTGCCACCTACCTGTGCGTCCCCATCGCAAAGCGCCTCGCGCAGCGCTGGGGGGCCATCGACTACCCCTCCAAGCGCCGCATCAACACCACGCCCATCCCGCGCCTGGGGGGACTCGCCGTCTTTGCGGGACTCTGCTGCGCGCTCATCGTCGAGATCGCGGGCATCAAGCTGCTGGGCTGGCCGCCCATCCTGATTCCCCACCCCAGCATGAGCATCAACTACCCCCTACTCGGCGTCGCCTTCCTCATCGTCGTCGCGACGGGTGCCGTGGACGACGTGTGCTCCCTCAGCCCCAAGAAGAAGCTCCTGGGTCAGGTGCTCGCGGCCTGCGTCGCCGCCTCGGCGGGCCTGCTCATAGGCCGGGTCGTCAACCCGCTCGTCCCGGGCACCGAGATCGACTTGGGACTCATCGCCTACCCCATCACGGTCATCTACCTGGTGGCGTTCACCAACATCATCAACCTCATCGATGGGCTCGACGGGCTCGCCGCGGGCATCTCCGGCATCGCGTCGCTCTCCATGTTCTCCTTCGCCGTCCTTTCCGGCCGCCTGGACGCCGCCACGCTCTCCATCGCGCTCTTTGGCGCCTGCCTCGCGTTCCTGCGGTACAACTTCCACCCCGCCACCATCTTTTTGGGCGACTCCGGCTCGCTGCTTTTGGGCTTTGGGCTGGGCACCATCTCGCTGCTCAACGTGAGCCGCACCGCCGCGCTCACCTCGCTCATCATCCCGCTCATCGTGGCCGGCGTACCCATCCTCGACACCCTGTCCGCCATCGTGCGCCGCCGCCGCGCGCACGTGAGCATCGGCCAGGCCGACAAGGGGCACATCCATCATCGCCTCATCCAAGAGGGCTACGACCAGCGGCAGGCGGTGCTGCTCATCTACGGCTGGTGCCTGCTGCTCTCGCTCGGCGCGGTGATCATCAACCAGGTCTCCGTGGGTCCCCGCATCGTCATCTTCCTCGTGCTGCTCGCATGCTCGGCGCTGTTCGCGTCGCGCTTGCATCTGTTCGAGCCGGTCTTGCGGCACCATTACAACCCCAAGACCAAGCGCGATGAGATCGTCACGCCCGAAGACCCCGGTTTTGCCGACGAGGAGCGCGCGGCGGCCGAGGCGCACGAGGAGCGCATCGAGCGGCTCGAGGAGCTCCTGCCGGGCAAGGGGCCGCACCGCAGTCGCGATGCGCACGCCCGCGAGGACGACTGACCCCGCCCCGTCCGCGAGAACACGCCGTGCGCCCATCCACCTTGTGGACTCCGCGCGACGCAAGACCCTGTCCATCCCCCGCGCCCGCGCGTTTGCCGCGCAACGCGCACAGCGCACCCGTCCGCACGCACCCGTCCACATCAAGGCCCGCACGGGCACATGCAAAGGAGAGACCATGCCCAACGAACTCAGCTACGACGCGAGCCTCAAGCGCAGCAACGAGATCCGCGCCGACCTGCCCCTGCACCCCGAGAAGTACACCATGCTCACGGGCGACCGCCCCACCGGCCGCCTGCACCTGGGCCACTACTTCGGCACCCTCAAGAGCCGCGTCGAGCTGCAGGAGCTGGGCGTCCACACCAACGTGCTCATCGCCGACTACCAGGTCATCACCGACCGCGACAGCACGGACAACATCCAGGACAACGTCTACAACATGGTCATCGACTACCTGGCCTGCGGCCTGGACCCCGACAAGACCATGATCTACACGCACTCCGCCGTCCCCGCGTGCAACCAGCTCATGTTGCCGTTCCTCTCGCTCGTGAGCGAGGCACTGCTGCAGCGCAACCCCACGGTCAAGGCCGAGATGGAGGCGAGCAACCACGAGCTCACGGGGCTGCTTCTCACCTACCCGGTTCATCAGGCCTGCGACATCCTGTTCTGCAAGGGCAACGTGGTGCCCGTGGGCCGCGACCAGCTGCCGCACATCGAGCTCACCCGCACCATCGCGCGCAAGTTCAACAACCGCTTTGGCAACGTGTTCCCCGAGGTCGATGCGCTGCTGTCCGACACACCGCTGCTGCCGGGCCTGGACGGCCGCAAGATGAGCAAGTCCTACGGCAACGCCATCAACATCTCCATGACCGCCGAGGAGACCGCCCGCCGCATCAAGAAGAGCCAGACCGACGGCGAGCGCATGATCACGTTCGATCCGGAAGGAAGGCCCGGCGTGTCCGGCCTGCTTTCCACGGCCGCGATCTGCACCGACCGCTCCGAGGTCGAGATCGCCGAGGAGATCGGCATGGGCGGCTCCGGCCAGCTCAAGAAGTACGTCACCGAGAGCGTGAACGAGTACTTCGCCCCCATCCGCGCACGCCGCGAGGAGCTGCTGCAGGACATGGACTACGTCAAGGACGTCCTGCGCGAGGGAAATCGCCGCGCAAACGAGGTGGCCGAGTCCACGCTCGCCGAAGTCCGCGAGGCCATGGGCATGGTGTACTAACGCTTATTCGCTCCCAGCGGCCCATAGGGCTGACGTGCGTGCAGTTTGACACTCGCAGACCACGCATAAACAGAGCCATTCAATTTGAGTATGAGGTGGGCGATAATGTGCCCACCTCATTTTTTCCAAGCGAAGGGAGTCCGCGTGTACCGACTTGTTGCCAGCGATATGGACGAGACGTTTCTCGATTCGAACCATGCCATCCCTCCGGCCAACCTGCGCGCGCTGCGCCGCATGAGGGAGCTCGGCGTTTTGTTCGTCCCCTCAAGCGGGCGTTGGTACTCCTCCATCATGGACAACTTCCCGGGCGAGGCGCGCGAGCTGCTCGAGGGCAGCTACGTGCTGTCGTACAACGGCGGCTTCATCAACCGCGTGGGCGACCCTGAGCCCCTCACGACCTGCGGGCTCTCGCGCGCATGCGCCGAGGAGCTCTACGCCCGTGGGCGCGAGCTGGGCCTGGCGATGCACATCAACGTGGCCGACGGGCACGTGTTCGTCCCCGACGCGGACGACGACGAGCGCGCGTACCTCGCCTCGATCTCGGGCGTGACCCACGTGAACAGCAAGGACCACCCCGACCTGTCCTTCCTCGAAGGGCGCGACATCGTCAAGATCCTCTACGTCAACCGCGATTTCGACGCGTTGCAGGAGCTCGGGGCCTCGCTTGCCCCCGTGGCTGAGCGCCTGGGTGTGGAGGTCACCTTCTCGTCCAAGCGCTATCTGGAGTTCATGCCCGCAGGCGTGAACAAGGGAACGGGTCTCGCACGCCTGGCGGAGATGCTCGAGATCCCCCTATCCGAGGTCATCGCGGTGGGCGACTCGGCCAACGACCTTTCTATGATCCAAGCTGCGGGCCTGGGCGTGGGCGTGGCCAACGTGACGGACGACGTGCGCCCCTCCTGCGATGTGGTGCTCAACACGACCGGCATGGACGGCGCGTTCGAGGAGCTCGTCGAGCGCTTCTTGGAACGCTGAACCCGTTTGCCCCTTTGCCCATATGGGGCTCTGAGGCTATGGGGCCGTGGGGGTTATGAGGTTTTGAGGCGATGGTGCCATAGGGTCATATGGGCAAAGGGCCATGGGGTTATGGAGCATTAGGGCTTTGGGGCAACGGAAACGGCAAAAAGCCAAGCGCACAGGGCTACAAAGCCGATAGGATTTGGGGCTATGCCGCAATGGATCCCTAAGGGCCAAGGCACGAGGGGAACATAGAGCTACCTGGGCAAAAAGCCATGAGGAGACGTGCCGCCAAAAGACGCAAGGCCCTAAGGTAACGTGTCACCAAAAGACGGAAAACCCTAAGGCAAAGTGCCACCAAAAGACGGGAGGGCTTGACCAAACACCCTTGGGTACGCACCCTCGGGCACGTACCCTCGCGCACGCACCCTTAGGCAAACGCCCTCGCGCACGCACCAAAATGCAAAAGGCGTTGCCATTGTATCCGTTGGTTAACTTATGGAGATACCGTGCGGAGCTCTTCCAGCGTTCATGGCTGCAAAAGAGTTTTATATAGTTAACTTGTCGAAGGCACAGGCGATACGGACGCCTTCACAACATACGAGACCGCGTCTTCCCTCCCCTCTGCGTGGCCTGTTCACTACCCGAGGACCGCATTTACCTGCGGTCCTCATTGCGTAGCAAGGGCCTGCGAACCCCGCGAAGCCCCGGATGAGGCGCGCGTTTTACCTAGACGAGCGCTCGACTAGACGAGCGTCTCGAGCGCATCCGCGGCTCGGTCAGCCATCGACCGTTGACGCGGACCGCGCCGATACCATGTACGCAAGTCCTCAAGGGTACTGCCCGCCGCGTAGACCTTGTGCTTCTTGCCGTTCTTCGCAGTCACCACGCAGCGGTCGCCGCTCTCGGTTCCCTCGACGGCGGAAAGCCTCTTGATGTAATCGCGCCTGAACGCCACGATGCGCGCGTTGCTAATCGACACGAACCAGTCATCGTCCTCGAACTCCGTGCCGGTGGCGCCGCGCGCCGCCATCTCCTGTGCGAACGAGAACCCGAGCTCACGCTCCTGCAGGGTGATCTCATGCGCGCCGCGGATGGGCATACTCAGCATGATGAGGGGCAACACGCCGCCGATAAAGATAAACAGGAACGGAATGATGACCAGTAACCCTGCACCTTCATCGGTGAACAGCGCCATAAACGCGATGACCAGGGAGAACACCACCGCCATGCCAACGAACACGAGCGTGAGCGGCTTGATGGCCGCCCAACATAGGCGGGCCTTGGTCATGGGGGCCTGAACGGCGTCGACGACCTCGATGCCTTCCTGCGCCAAACGGGCCAACAAGTTGGTGGCGCACGTACCTTCCAAGTTAACCGTGGCGAGTTTGCGCTCGCCCCCGCAATCGCCCGCATACAGCACGACCGACATCATCTGCGTGTGGAGAGTTGCGCGGGTGATCTGAGAAAACATTGCGCGCTTGCGCCTACCGAGAGCCGTGCGAATGACGATGTACTCGCCATCGACGTCCAAGCGAGGCAGGCTCACCAGGGCCCATACACCCATGCCGGCGAGCGCCATGGCATGGCCGAACCACACGAGTGCATGGTCCCAAATGCCCAGCGAAAGACCCTGCCACACATAGGCCGCGAGCATGATCAATTCGAACAGAACGGCGCATGCGGCAAGGATCACACGCGGGGCGGCGGGCATCCGCACGGTAAAGTGCTCAAGGCTGTCAGTGGCTTCCTTGCGCTCGCGAGCGGCACGGCGAGCAATCCACGCCGTGAGCGGCCCGACAATGAGCACGAGCATCGCCACGCGTAGAAATGATTCGAACAGATCGCCCATGAGGTGTCCTCCGTTGCAGCCGTTATGAGGTGCACCACACCCTACCATTCCGATGGGCTATGACGTCTGTCGCTTCGGCGAGCGGCATGCGACCCGGCCCGCCCGTCTGGCGTCGGCAAGTAGGGCGAGAGCCACTTCGGTAAGTGACATGCGACCCGGCCGGCCCGCCCGCCTGCCTGGCATCGGCAAGGCATGTTCGCCCCAACAAGCCGCTCAACCTTGATGCGCTTCTAGAACTTTAATGTGCTTCTGCAGCTTCGATGCACTCGCTCAACCTTGGTGCATCCGCTCAACTATGGTGCATCCGCTCAACTTCAATGCACCTGCTCGACTTTGATGCACCCGTTCAGTTTCGATGCACTTTTATATCTTCGATGCACTTTACGACCATGATTGCAGCGTCAAATGGTCGTCAAGTGCACCGAGTTTTAAAAAGTGCATTGAACTTCGAGAAGTGCACCGAATTTCATGAAGTGCATCGGGCTTCAAGAAGTGTATCGAGCTTCACGAAACGCATCAAGCCACACGAAGCGCATCGAGCTTCAAGAGCAAATCAAGTTTCAAGAAGTGCATCGGGCCTCAGGAAGCGCATCGGGCCTCAGGAAGCGCACTGAGGATACAGCACCGGATGCCCGGACCGTGACATCGCGAAGACCCCAACGAGACGCCCAGCTCCGACACGCCTCGAAAGTCACCGACCCCGTACATATCCCCAGCTCACAGACGTGTACAACAGATTTTGCAGCGCCGAACTCAGCCTTTTGCGTAAGATGTACAACAGATTCGATGGGGCCCGCGGCAGATCAGCGGGACGCTCCTTCACGACCGGGAGGTGACGATGGACATCAGCAACCAGATCAAAACGCGACGCGAGGCGATGGGCCTTTCACAAGAGCAGCTCGCCGAGAAGCTCTATGTATCGCGCCAGACCATCTCGAACTGGGAGCGGGACAAGACGTATCCGGACGTCCAGAGCCTGCTCATGCTGAGTATCCTGTTCGACACCTCCATAGACACGCTCGTGAAGGGAGACGTGACCGTTATGGAAGAGGCTGTCGAGAGGGACCGCAAGCTCGCGGGAAAGCGCATGGTACGGCTCGCCCTGCTCATGGTCGCACTACTTGTCTTGGCATTTGCCCTGCTGCTGTCGCCCGCCTTTACTTGGCTGGAAAGGGCTTGGGGCACGGGCCCTGCAGCGGGAATGGTGTTTGCCCCGGCGGTTGGCGCGCTTCTCGTCGCGACGGTCCTGGAACGCATCAAGCGCGAGAACGACCTAGTGACCTACCGCGAGATCCTCGCGTTCATGAAGGATGAGGCCGACATCGAGCGCGACCCGCGGGCGCTCCCCCGCCGCGCATGGCCGACGAAGCACCGGCTGGCGTATGACCTGCTGGCCTTCCTCGCCGCCGCACTCATCGGCGGCGTGATCGGCTTTGCCACATGGGGGCTGCTGAACTAACCAGCCTGCCGGCGGGCCAGGCATCCGTCGATTGCCTATGGGTTCTCCGAAATTACCTATGGGCTCTTGCGGTATCCCCGCGACTCCCCCGAAATGTCTATGGGCCCCTTGCAATTGTCTATGTTGTTCAGCCAATTCAAGGGGCCCAAACGGAAGGAAGTCATAGGCAATCTTCCGGACGTTAATGCTGGACCTTGGCTAGCGCTTGCCCTCACAATGAGGCTCAGCGTCGTCATCTTCAATCACGATCAAGGCGATTCCGCTGCCAATGCTGCCAACGACCCAAGGAAGCCAGAACAATCCGGAGACGCCCTTGGACGCACCCATGGCGGACGCAGCGAAAAGCCATACCAGCGCCACCATCGTGGCGACGAGCATGATCACCATGCAGGCCTTCCCCTTGCGGTCGGCGGTGCCGCGACGCCTGGGATTGTTAGCGCGCAGGTACGCCTCGCGACTCTGCTGGTCGAGCTGCGCCAGCTCGTCATCGCTCAGCGCAACGGTCTCGAGCCACTCCTTGTTGTAGTCCGCAAGGTCCGTGCGCCCCCAGAGCATGCCCCAATGGACGATCATCCCGACACCGAACGCGACCAGCACCATCATCAGCGAATTGCCGTATACCTGCACGTTGGACTCAACCTCGAACAAACCTGCCACGGCAACCCCGAGCAGAATCACCGCGATACCGGCGACAATTGCGATCGAGGCGCGGCGCCGAGCAGTCGCCTTCTCCTCCGCCGTATAGAAATCAGCGACGTAGGGGTGCGCCTTGGCAAATGCGGCATGGTCGATCCCCGCGGGAATGGTAAACGCGAGGGCGGCGGCAACGAACGCGAACGTCGCGAAAAGGACGATGCCGTCCGAGTGCATGACCTCATCGGTGAAGATGGCGGCCGCCGCACCGAGGATAAAGAGCACGACGCCGATCGCGATTTTGCGCGCGAAGGTGACCATGTGCTCGTCGTAACCACATACATCCGTAGCTAGACCGGCGGGAATAGCACAGACACCGGCGGAGGAACGTGCGCGTGCAGGTCCCGCAGGTTCACCAAGAGATGCATCCCGCGGTGCGACGGTCAACGGACCGGCGGACATATCGCCAACGGCGCCCTCCGTGGCCACACGCACCGGCGAGTTGCCGTCCAGATTCTCCCCAACGGGAATGCGGTGACGGGATACATCCCCGGTCACCAAATCGTCCAGCGAGCACTCGAAGATCTGGCACATCTTGATGAGCTTGTCCATCTCCGGGTAGGACTTCTCGGCCTCCCATTTGGTGACGGATTGGCGGGACACCCCGAGCAACATAGCGAGTTGCTCCTGGGTCATGCGGCGCTCTGCGCGCAAATATTGCAGGTTGGTACGAAAGCTCATGATGGGTCCTCTCGTTGGCTGGGGAACGGCGGCTCGAGTGGTGCAATGCCAACGCATTGCGACGGCTCGCCCCGACATCCCAGCGTTCGGTGTTTTCCTGCCGGCGACTTACACACTACGGTTGCTGCGAGGCGATGACCACCAACCTGAGGCTTCATTTTACGCAACTTGCAGGCACCCTGCGGTTGCAAACCGCAGGTAGATTGACCGGAACGTCAAATCAGTAGGAACTTGCACACCAATTCGCCAAGGAGATAAGACGCAGCAAAAACGCAATGCGGAATCGTACCGCCCAACGCCGTCGAGACGGGCAATCACTTACCAACTAGAACATATGTTCCCATTTCATGGTATACTAGACCTAGCGACATGGGCGGTGCCCTCCAAGTCCTTGCAGGGGGTTAGGAGGGTTCCCATGGCGAAAATCACCGCGCTGCTTATTGCGGCATCAGCGCTCGTTCTATCGATCGTGCTGCTTTTCCTTATCGCTCGCTAGCGATACAGGGGTGAAACTCGCCATATAAGGGAACAGCCGCCCTGTGCCGGAGCGGCTGTTCGTGCGGGTTTCACCCCACTGCTTCTACTCCAGGAGGGCGTACGCCTCCCAAGTCGCTACTAGTATACCCGCTTTTTCGGCGCCCCTGCACGCCACTCGCGGGTTTCTAGGCGGCACCGGGCCTCGCGATCCTGGTGCCGTTTTTCAGCGATACCGTCATTATGAGACAAGCGCCGAAGAAACCGCAGGGCTCATCTTTGCTCACTCGCAATGATGACAAAACGGGCTCCAAATCGAAAACGCCTACCCTTTCCTGCTTTCGCAAGCTGCACCCTCATCAGCGCACGCCCTCAAGTAATCGCACTGCTACGGCCCGCTGTTACATCCCGTTGCTTGTGGCAACGGACCATCTGCGGATAGCATTGCGGTAACGTAGGAACCGGGAGAGAGAAAGGGCTCCCTATGCTAAACGAGAACATCCGCGAACTCAGGAAATCGAAAGGTTTGTCCCAAGAGGAGCTCGCGCTCAAGCTGAACGTGGTGAGGCAGACGGTCTCGAAGTGGGAACGCGGGCTCTCGGTGCCCGACGCTGAGATGCTCGTCGCCATCGGAGGGGTGCTCGAAACCCCGGTGAGCACGCTGCTGGTCGAGACCGTACCCGCATCCGAACCCGAGGGCCTGCAAGCGCTCTCCGAAAAACTCGAAGTGCTGAACGACCAGTTCGCACGGGCACAGGAATTCAAGCGCCGTGCGCTGCACGCCCTTTGCATCGCGATCGCCGCCATCACGGCACTTGTCCTTATCGCACTGGCGGCGATTGGCGGCTCGTATCTCGAATGGGATTTCTCCAATCCGGAATACGCGGTGGCAGGAACGATGCTCCATGGATTCGAATGGGTCTTTGTGCGGATCGCGCCCGTCGTCCTGCTCGTCGCCATCGTAGGGGTTGGCGCCACGAGAAGGAAGGCATAGCACGAGCATTGATCCGCGCCTCCTTCCAAGCAACAGCCCGTTGCTCGACCAGCGCGCCGAATCGCGGGATAATCGCAGGCAAGCGGCGGGATCAAACCCCGCCGCCCACGCCCCGATCAAAGGAGATCCGCCATGATCCTGCTTAAAGACGCCCTGGCTCAAGCCCGACGCGAACGCGGCCTCACCCAAGAGGAACTCGCCGCGCGCCTTTACATCACGCGCCAGGCGGTCAGCCGTTGGGAGACCGGAGCGACCGAGCCCGGCATCGACATGATCAAACTCATTGCGCGCGAACTCGACGTCCCCGTGACGCGCCTGCTCGACATGCCCGAGCACTACTGCCAGAGCTGCGGCATGATGTTCACCGAACCCGACCAGCGCGGACATGAAGCGGATGGAACCGAGACCGACGAGTTCTGCCGCTGGTGCTACGACCAGGGCGCCTACACGTACGAAACCACGATGGAAGAGATGATCGAGGACTGCGCCCCACGCATGGCCGAATACATGAATTGGTCCGTGGATGAATGCGCCTCGCTGCTCGGCGCCATCCTCCCCACGCTGCGCCGGTGGAGCGGCGGGGACGCGTAGCCGCGCCCCATTCATCTATTCCTGCATTTGAAAATTCTTGCCAAGTTTTATTTGCATCGATATACTGTCAATGACAATAAAACTTGGCAAGAGAGGATGAACATGGACAGGAGCGAAATCCTTGCAAGAAGCCGCATGGATAACCAGCATCATGACGAACGGGAGCGCAGAGTGACCGACAAGGCGTGCACCTGGGGAGCGGTGTCCATGGCAATCTCCGCTGCCGCAATCTTCTTTATCCGCTTGCTCGCGAAGGGTGGAAACCCGTACGACCTGCTTGCCATCTTGTTCGCGTACCTCGCCGCCGCTCATGCCTATACATGGAGCAAAAGCAGGTCGCGGTGGACGCTCATAACAGCCGCCGCATACACCGTCGGCGCCGCTGCCTTGCTATGCGCCTACGCACTGTTGGACTGATACCGCCGTGAAGGAATCGCTAACCCTTAAGAACTCGCTGAGAGCGGCTCGCAAAGAACGGGGGCTCTCGCAGGCACAGCTTGCCGAGATGACGGGAGTGTCCCGAAACACCATCAGCTCGATCGAAACGGGACAGTTCAACCCCACAGCGAAGCTTGCGCTTGTCCTCTGTATCGCGCTCGACAAGAAATTCGAGGAACTGTTCTATTTCTAGAGACCAGGAATCGTCGGTCATTTCCCGCGATGCTTCCGGCGGCGCTTCTCGCAGCGGAGCTCCCACCGCTCACGCTTGTTCTGCTCATGCGAAAACCGCCTGGTGGAGCGTGCCTCCCCTTTCGTCCGCTCCCGCTCACGCGCCAGGGCCAGCTGAGATGCTGTCGAGGTCCCGCGTGCCTTCATGGCTTTCGCGACCTCCCGTGCACGGCGCTTGGGATTGCCAGCCATGCGCTCCGAACGCGAATCGACAGGTACGCAGGCTTCGCTTAATTGCAGGCTCTCCCAATGCCCAAGCACCCATGCATAGATTTCTTCGTTCGATGGCTCCGCGCCAAACACCACGCGCGCCACGCTCAACCCGCCCCGTTCGACATGCTCAACCACGCCCACCCAAAACTGACCGTTGTGATAGACCGTCAGCGTCGATGAGACTTCCCACTTCCGCATAGCCGCGACCTCCTTCTATGTAGGGCTACGCGAAGAAGGGACAACCAAGGAGGCAGGTTACTGGCGGGCGAACGCCCACGGCCCGACTACCCGACGGGCGCTGTGTTTTTATCTTCGATAGACGAATTATAGCACCGCTGTACCCGCCCTCGCGCCTTGCGAACCGGATGCCGGATCACAGTCTTGAGCTTCTCGGGCGCGGTGCGGCGAGCGTCGTTGAGGTAGATCTCGTGATGGAGGCGCTCGTCACTAAAATCCTCGATGTAGCCGTTTTCCTCGGCAAACGCGCGCATGGCCTCAACCGTCACCGGCTCGTCGTCATAAGCGCCCACGTGCAAACACTGGACACAGAGACCCTCTTCGATGGTGAGAAGCTCCACCATCGAGAAGTCGCGCTTCTTCTTGGCGGTCGCCTCGGCAACGGCCCAATCGAAGTCCTCGCGCATCACGAACTCGGGAACACGAATGACCGAGATCCAGTTGAAATCCTCCTTGTGAGCGTAATCCACGCCCAACACACCGTCCTGCCACCAGAAGCCCTCCAGCGGCGGAACCACGAAGTCGAAGTATCCCTCGATGCGGTGGTCACCCTTCTTGGACATCTTGATGGTGTACGCCACGCCATAGAGCGCCTCGAGCGCGTCCTTGTACGCCCCGCCCTCCTCGTTGGGGTCGCCGTGGCCGCGAACCGCCAAAAACGTCATCTCCGGGACCTCGATGATCGTCGGCTTCTTCGGCGGCAGGTAGAACTCCTTGTATTCCTTCTTGTAGTCGAATGCCATCGCAATCCCCTCTCGCGAACATCATTGAATTAATGATAATCGAACATATGTTCTTGTCAATGAGTTTCCAGAGCAGTTTAGGTCGATTCGCCTAACGCCCCTTCACGGCGTACGTCGCCCAGAAGGTCGGGATGTTCAGGTCATGCAGGCGGCCCTTGCCAGAGGTGTCTTCATAACAGTCAATCAGCTGGAAACCCGCTTGCAGCTGACCGCGAATCTGCTCTTCCATCGTATGTGAGAACAGAATGCCGTCCTCAACAGGATCGAGCGCCGCCAGGTGCTCGGGATTCTTCAACGGGTTGAACGGCAGGCTGTACACCGCCCGTTCCTCCGCTGGGTAGTCGAACACATATCCAAAGCCGTTGTCCATGCCCGCCAACAGGCGACCACCAGGCTTCAGAATGCGATAGCACTCGCGCCAAAGCGGCTTGACCTCCTCTATGTAACAGTTCGAGACGGGATGGAAGATGAGGTCGAACTCCCCGTCCGCAAAGGGAAGCGGACGGGACATGTCGCCTCGAACGATCTCGATCTCATACCCCTCGCGCTCGGCGACCATCCGCTCGGATTCCAGCTGACTAGGCGTGTAATCGAACACGGTGCATCGCGCCCCGAGGGCGGCAAAGATAGGCATCTGCTGACCACCGCCGCTTGCCAGCCCGAGCACGCGCAGGCCAGACAGGTCGCTCGGATACCATGCGGGCGGAACGGGCTTGGTGGGAGTCAACAGCATGCGCCACTCGCCCTGTCTAGCCTTGAGATACTCCTCATGGCTCAAGGGCGTACCCCACTCCCAACCCTTTGCGTTCCACCCGTCGATGGCACGCGCGTTCACGTCGACGTAGATATCTCTCGTTATTTCCGGCATACGCTGGGCCTCCTGTATTCAACTTGATTCAATCGCGTGCATCCAAAAGCCCCGCGGATTAAACTCCAAACGAGTTCGCGCGACTATCAACGCGAGCCAACCCCTCGCCCAACTATAATCTAGCCACAAGGTGCAACTGAGCCCGAAGCCCAATCTTTCGAACCATCGCTCACAGGAGGGTGCATGAACAGGAAGAAAGTCCTTATCGCAGCGGCAAGCGCACTTGTCGCCCTCGGCGTCCTCATGGCACTCCTCCTTCCATCTGGCGGGAACGTGCAATCAGCCAAGCACATCGCACACGCAACGGACCTTTACACCAAAGAGGACATCGAAGCCGCGTTCGACGCCATCGAGTCGGAGTTCGCATCGGGGTTCAAGGGCTGCGCGCTCAAAGAACTCCGCTATGACGATGAGATTGAAGCTCAATATCTGGACGAAACTCCTGAGCACAAGCAGAAGGGCACTGGGGACCGCATCGTCGTGCTATCCGAATTCACGACCGACTGGCAGGCTTCCGACGAGGGATTCTCGCCAAACGACAGCTATGAAGACTGGCAATGGATACTCACCAGGCCCTCGCAACATTCGCCGTGGGAGGTCGTCGGCTGGGGCTATTAACGCGCCATCCGCGCCGCGAGGGACCGACCCGCATCTACTTGACCTCGACGCCCTCCATGCGCAGCAGGCCAAAGCGCACGAGCAGCGTCTCGCACACGCGGAACCAGTAGAGGCCTATGACGAGTGCAACGACGTACAGGACGATCGAATCCTGCAGAAGCGATCTCGCCATCCATATGAGCATGAAGAGCGGCGACATAAGAAGGACGAGCGCCGCTAGAACGGAGGCGACCCTCCCCGCCCCGCCCATCGGCGCCCATTCGAACTCTGCCCCGCATGCGCACCGCCTCGGCATGACGCCGAGCTTGACGGGCACCCTCCGCCCACACTGGGCGCATGCCATCCCCATCATCGTCGAGCCTTCCGAACCGACCCGTTGCGAAGATCCGCACAGACGGCCTCTACCAGCCGGGAGAGCGCCTCGCCGTCCTCTGAATCGACGAGCCGCATCGGCCTCGCGCCCTCGTAGGGGACGGCGGTGGCGTCCAGCGCCGTAATGGAGGCGGGCGTCTCCTTGACGAGCAGGCGGTCGTCGTAGACACCGCCGAACAACGTGCCTTCCGAATACAGGAGGTACTCCCCCATCATCTTCCTCGTGGTCAAGCCCTCGACACCCGAGAGAAGGTCAAGGACATAATCGAGATAGCCTTGCGAAGACGCCATGACAGCCCCCTTTGCTTCGAATCCGTCAGCCCCGCTCGATGATCGCTCCGTAGCCCGTGTGCGGCAGGTACTCCGACACGAGCCTCTCGCCATCGTCGACGTAGCCGGAGAACACCGTGAGGTCGACGACCTCGCCGGTCTCGTCATCGCGCACCGAGACGCCCCGGCGCTCGCTCGGGACGTCCGCCCCGCCGTGTGCGCGGCCAACCGCGACGCCCTCGATCCTGAGGTAATCCCCGTCGATAATCCGGGGCACGTCGAGGAGGGCGGCGACGAGGAGGCCCGCCGTAGCGACCACCACGACCATCGGGATGATGTTCAAGACCCTCAGGAACAGGACGTCGTTCCTGCCGCTGAAGCTCTTCCTCACCTCGTCCGGGCTCCGGAAGACGGCGTCGATGAAGTCCCTTTTGCGCACGAGGTGCGAGACGCAAAGGGCAAACGCGACGAGGAAGACCAAGGATCGCATCGCGAGCCTGAAGACGGCGTATTCCATCACCCGCTCACCTCCAGCCCCGACAGGACCTCGGCGCGCAGGCGCTCCATGCGGGGTGTGAGCGGCTCGAGGGCAGGGTCGCTCGCAAGATATGCCGCCTCATCGGCGGATCCGTGCAATAACTCGTATTCGGCGAGATAGAGTTGCCAATTCGCACGCTGCTGATGGCAGGTTGCTAGCATCATGCGCTCGCGCATGCGGGCGGCGTCCGCGGCGTCGCGCTCGGCGGGGCGTCGAAGCAGCAGGTCGTAATCCAGCAGCTGTTCATCAGCGAAGCCGCGGTCGCGCGTGCCCTCCTTGAAGTTCTTGCGAAACGACGAGAGCCGATCCAGCGTGCCCCGAGCGCCCACGATGTCGCCCATGTCCAAACGCGCCATGAACTCGACCTGCATCGCTCGGAACCACCACGGGTTGCTCGCGCGCTTGAAGGTGACGGACTCGAGGCGGCGCAGGGCGCCGGCGCTGTCGAGCTCAAGGTAGTCGCAGTACGCGAGCTCGATGGCGATGGTGTTGGCGGAGCGGCCGAAGCGGTCGCGCTCGGCGAGCGCATCGAGCGCCGCGCGATAACGGGCGGGGTCGCAATCCTGAGAGACGACCTTGGAAAGGCCGGTGGACAACTTTACCTTGCGCAGGCGGGTCACGAAGGCGGCCACAAGCGTCAGGGCGAGAGCAACCAGATAGAGCACATAGCGCTCGAGACGGACGGCCCAGAGCATCACGACCAGGTTGGCAAGGAGCACGACGATGAGCTGCACGCTGATCGAGCGCAGCCGCTTGAGGTACGCGGCCACGGTCCCTTGCGCATCCAGGCCCCAGTACGCGGAGCGCCCATCCCCCGTCGGAGACACGCTGTCGATACGGTTGGGCTCCGGCGTCCGGGCGGGCGCGGTCGGAAGGTTGCTCATGGCGGTCATCTCCTCCTACAAGCTGCGACGTTCAAGCCGCCGTGATCATTCGCGGGCGCGGGGCACCGCATCGCCGTGCATGCCGCATCGCTGCGCCACCGGCACGGGCAACGTTCCCCAAAGCACCCCGCCCTCACATCCTCATGCGTTCGAGACGGGGGTACCCACGGCGAAGCGCCGCGTTGTACTGGCTCTTCAGGCGGCCCGCCTGCAGGTACCAAGCGGCATAGAGGGCAACACCTTCGACCACGAGCATCGCCGCGAGCACGAAGGGCGCCGTCTTCGTCATGAGCAGCATCGCGTCGAAAGCGGCGAAGAGTACCAGCACGCCGGCCGTCTCCTTTGTACGCTCCTCAACCTGTCGGCGCAACTGGCAGCGAATGCCTTCCAGCTCCATCTCCGTATAACGCGCCGCAACGATGCCTTGGCGAACGCTTTCGTCCATATGCGCGATACAAAAACGGATCACGGGACCCTCCATCCCCTAGTCGACGAACCAGAACCACGCGAAGAATACGAGATACGGAACGCTCAGCAGGTACAGCGCGGAGATGAGTGCGATCATCCCGGTGCGAGCGGGCGAACCATCGCTCGCTCGACGCAGCTCGCGCACCGTCAACACGATGGCGACGACGAGCGCGACGACCGCCAGGACGGCCATGCCCATCAGCATCAGGGCGATGCCGACGCTCAACGCCATGACCGGGGCCATGAGCAGGGCGCATCCGCAACCCCCGGGGCCGTACAGGCGCCCGGACGAACGGATCGGACGACGGCACCGTTGACGCGCGACGGGAACCCGCCCCGTCGGACAGCTGCTTTTGAGCGTCGACCGGGCGTGAGGGGACTCCGCCACAGGAGCCGTTCTCTCAGT